>Ga0315289_10000853_pt1 | contig 47090 bp, 38 predicted proteins | sample YL17G11_40_MG_FD_203452 | JGI IMG/M metagenome (GOLD analysis project Ga0315289, IMG submission 203452) | Sediment microbial communities from Yellowstone Lake, YNP, Wyoming, USA - YL17G11_40 | ecosystem: Environmental > Aquatic > Freshwater > Lake > Sediment | place: USA: Wyoming | collected... | reverse complement strand
TCGCTGACGTTAATGTCGTCTTCCCATGATCTACGTGCCCTATCGTCCCTATGTTGACATGCGGCTTCGTCCTCTCAAACTTCTTCTTCGCCATCGCTCCCTCCTGCTTCCTAACCTGCCACCTTGCTCAAGATACTTTCTGCAATCAAGGTGGACACCTCCCGATATTCAAGAAACTGCATGGTATAATTTGCTCTCCCCTGAGTTATGGACCTCACATCTGTAGAATAACCAAACATCTCAGCCAGTGGAATCTCAGCCTGGATAATTACCAGACCAGCTCGATTATCCATCCCCATAATCTTGCCCCGACGGGCTGATAAATTACCAATTACTTCTCCCATAAACTCTTCAGGAGTTACAACCTCTACGGTCATGATTGGTTCGAGGATCACTGGTTCTGCCTTGACTGCCCCCTGTTTGAATCCTAAAGATCCTGCAATTTTAAAGGAAAGTTCAGAGGAATCTACCTCATGATAGGAACCATCTATCAGTCTCACCTGGATATCCACCATGGGAAATCCACCGAGAACTCCACTCTCCATGGCCTCTTTAATCCCCCTCTCAACTGGGGTGATATACTCCTTGGGAATTACCCCTCCGGTAATGTCATTAACAAATTTTAAACCCTCTCCACGGAGAAGTGGTTTAAGCTCGAGTAGAACATGCCCATACTGTCCCCTGCCACCTGACTGGCGAATAAACTTTCCCTCAGATTCAACGGTGTGTGTTATGGTAGTCTTATAAGCAACCTGTGGTTTTCCCACATTGGCATCTACTTTGAATTCCCGAAGTAACCGATCTACAATGATTTCTAAATGGAGCTCTCCCATTCCGGAGATAATGGTCTGCTCTGTCTCATCATCGAAATGGATCTTGAATGAAGGGTCCTCTATGGCAAGCTTATGGAGTGAGTCAAAGAGCTTGTCATGATCTGTCTGGGTCTTGGGTTCAATCGCCACTGACATCACGGTCTGAGGAAACTCTATTGATTCAAGGACAATGGGATGTGTTTCATCACATAAGGTATCTCCTGTAGTTGCACGCTTTAAGGGGATGGCAGCTATATCTCCGCAATAGATCTCATTTATCTCCTCACGCTTGTTGGCATGCATCTTAAGGATATGACTCACCCTTTCCCGTTTACCTTTGGTGGCGTTATAAACATAAGAACCTTTCGTCAATGAGCCGGAATAGACTCGGATAAAGGTTAGACGGCCAACAAAGGGATCGGTCATGATCTTAAAGGCCAGGGCAGAAAATGGTGCATCATCGTTTATCTCTATCATCTCTCTTTTTCCTTGGGGATTCACCCAACTTACAGGAGGTATATCCAGAGGAGAGGGGAGATAATCAACAACTCCATCGAGGAGGGGCTGAACCCCCTTATTTTTAAAGGCAGCTCCACAAAACACAGGGACAAACCTAAAATTTAAGGTGGCCTTTCGAATTGCCATCTTCATTTCTTTTTCTGTGATCGTTTTACCTTTTAGATACTTCTCCATGAGAGATTCGTCCTGATCTGCTACTGCTTCTAAGATCTTATCCCGATATTCTTGGGCAGTCTTTCCATACTCTTCGGGGATACCTATCTCTCGGTACTCCGTCCCTAAGCTCCTATCATCATAGACTATGGCCTTCATCTTTAAGAGATCAATAACTCCTCGAAAGCCTTCCTCTAATCCGAGAGGGAGCTGGAGTACCAAAGGTTGTGCCTTTAATCTGTCTCTGATCATCTGGACTACTCTAAAGAAATCGGCACCCGCACGATCCATTTTATTGATAAAGGCAATCCTCGGTACCCTATACTTATCCGCCTGCCTCCACACCGTCTCACTCTGCGGCTCTACCCCTCCTACGCCGCAGAAGATAGCAATTGCTCCGTCGAGCACCCGAAGAGACCTCTCTACCTCAATGGTAAAGTCTACATGACCCGGGGTATCGATAATGTTGATTCGGTGATTCCTCCAGTAACAGGTGGTAGCGGCGGAAGTTATTGTGATCCCCCTCTCCTGTTCCTGTTCCATCCAATCCATGGTTGCAGCACCATCATCCACCTCACCCATCTTATAGGAAACCCCCGTGTAATAAATAATCCTCTCGGTAGTAGTGGTCTTGCCCGCATCGATGTGGGCCATAATACCAATATTTCTTATTCTCTCTAATGGGATTGATCTAACCAATTTTAAACCGCTTTTGTCTTCCTGTTGATGAAGGTCTCCTTCTAAGCAAGAGACCGCTTTCTTCATTGAAATTACCATCTTTCCTTTCTTTAAAATTCCTCCCTACCAACGATAATGAGCAAAAGCCTTATTGGCCTCGGCCATCTTGTGGACCTCTTCCCTTTTCTTAACAGTTGCACCTCGATTGCTGGCGGCCTCCATGAGCTCCGCAGCTAATTTTTCTCTCATCGATTTCTCTGCCCTTTTTCGGGCAAATGTGATCAGCCATTTCATACCTAAACTCACCCTTCGATCAGACTTCACTTCTATCGGCACCTGGTAGTTAGAACCTCCTACTCTCCTCGTTTTCGTCTCCAGGATCGGTTTAACATTTTCCAGGGCATTCTTGAACAGTTCCAGAGGATCAGTTTTAGCCCTCTCCTTGATTAAATCAAAGGCACCGTAAACGATCGATTCAGCCGTACCCTTTTTCCCGCGAAGCATAACCTTATTGATGAATCTCGCAACCAACCGATCTTCGTACTTGGGATCTGAGATAATCTCCCTTTTAACTACAAATCCTCTCCTTGGCATATCTTCCTCTTAAACCAGACTATTTGGGTCTCTTAGCCCCATATTTGGAGCGGCTCTTTCTCCTATCTTGGACACCCACTGAATCCAATGTACCTCTGATTACATGGTATCTCACCCCTGGGAGATCCTTCACCCTTCCTCCCCTGATCAGCACCACTGAGTGTTCTTGAAGGTTATGACCGATACCGGGAATATACGTAGTAATCTCAATGCCATTGGTAAGCCTCACCCGGGCAACCTTTCTCAATGCTGAATTTGGCTTCTTAGGGGTTGAGGTATAGACACGAATGCATACTCCCCTCTTTTGAGGGGATAACTGTAAGGCCGGTGCCTTAGTCTTTTTCCTCACCTTAACCCGTTCGCTTCTACATAGTTGATTGATCGTGGGCATACGCTCTCCTAAAAAATAGATCTTCCCCTTAAAGGAAGATCTCACTTTTACCCTTTCCTTAGCTGGTCAAATTTTCTTCAAAGAGACCTTCAGATTCCCCTTCTATCTTTATGTTTAAGTTCCTATAGCGAGGAAGGCCAGTCCCTGCAGGGATTAATCTTCCCATAGCTGCATTCTCTTTTAATCCCCTCAAGTAATCTACCCGTCCTTCAATTGCAGCCTGGGTTAAAACCCGGGTGGTCTCTTGAAAAGAGGCTGCGGAGAGGAAGCTCTCCGTACTGAGAGAAGCCTTGGTGATTCCAAGAAGTAAAGGTTCGCCAATAGCCGTTCTTTTACCTTCATACTTAAGTTTTTCATTGACCTCTTCAAAAATATGCTTTTCCACCTGTTCACCCAAGAGAAAATCTGAATCACCCACTTCCTTGATTTTCACCCTCTTGAGCATCTGTCGTACGATTACCTCAATATGCTTATCGTGGATTTTCACCCCTTGGAGGCGGTATACCTCCTGCACTTCATCAACTAAAAATTTGGCCAATTCCTTTTCACCTAAGATACTTAAAATATCATGGGGATTGGCAAGCCCATCCATCAAGGGCTCTCCCGCCTTCACTCGATCTCCCTCATGCACACTGATATGTTTACCTTTGGGGATCAGGTATTCCCTCGGTTCTCCTATTTCCGGTGTTACGATCACCTTTCGCTTACCTTTGATATCTTTACCAAAAGAGATCACACCATCAATCTCACTGATCATGGTAACCTCTTTGGGTTTTCTCGCCTCAAATAGTTCAGCCACCCGAGGAAGCCCGCCAGTGATGTCTTTAGTCTTGGTGGTTTCTCTCGGGATCTTGGCAATTACATCTCCGGCTTTCACGGTTGTCCCTTCACTTACCACAATATTAGCTCCCACGGGCATAAAATAACGGGCAAAAGAGTTCGTGCCAGGAAGTTTAGCCGTCTTCCCACTCTCATCCTTGATAGATACCCGGGGACGGAACTCTTGATTCTTGGACTCGACAATTACCTTGGTAGAGAGACCGGTAACCTCATCCACCTGCTCCTTCATCGTGTCACCTTCAATGATATCACCGAACTTCACCTTTCCAGATACTTCAGTTAAAAGCGGGGTATTATATGGGTCCCATTCTGCCAAGATATCACCCGCTCTGACCATCTGGCCATCCTCTAGCCTTACGTTTGCACCATAGATAACGGAATACCTCTCCCTCTCTCTTCCACTCTCATCTAAAATGAGGATCTGACCATTACGATTCATCACTACCAGTTTTCCGTTCTTGTTCTTCACAACATTTAATTTCGAAAACTTTACCTGACCCTCTGTGCGAGCAGCCAGAGTAGTCTGTTCCACCCTCCGGCTGGCAGTTCCTCCGATATGAAAGGTTCTCATGGTCAGCTGGGTACCTGGCTCTCCAATTGATTGAGCAGCAATAATCCCTATCGCTTCGCCGATATTCACCATTTCACCACGGGCAAGATCCCTCCCGTAGCACATTACACAAACACCCTGTTTAGACTGACAGGTTAACACAGATCTAATCTTAACCCTTTCAATGCCAGCCTCCTCAATCTTTTCCACCATCTCTTCATCGATGAGTTGGCCTGTTTCTACAATCACACTTCCTGTGAACGGATCAACCACATCTTCCAAGCTTACCCGACCGAGGGCTCGCTCACCGAGAGTTTCAACCATCTCGCCTCCCTCCAGCAGGGGGGTGATGTAGATACCATCGATGGTACCGCAGTCATACTCTGTGATCACACAGTCCTGGGCAACATCTACCAGTCTTCGGGTCAAGTAACCAGAATTTGCAGTTTTTAAGGCGGTATCAGCGAGACCTTTCCTCGCCCCGTGGGTGGAAATAAAATACTGTAAAACGGTGAGCCCTTCCCGGAAATTGGCGGTAATTGGGGTTTCGATAATCTCCCCTGAAGGTTTTGCCATAAGTCCTCTCATACCAGCAAGCTGACGGATCTGCTGGGCACTCCCACGGGCACCCGAATCAATCATCATAAATATGGGGTTGAAGTTGGTTATTTCCTTTTCTTTCCCATCCTTATCCTGGACAACCTCGGTGCCCAGCTCTCGCAAAAGGTCAATAGAGAGTTCATCAGTAACCTTAGTCCAGATATCAATAACCTTGTTGTACCTTTCTCCGTCTGTGATCAGCCCTTTCTTATACTGATTTTCAATTTCTCTGACTTCCTCATGGGCTTCTTCAACCATCTTCTTTTTACTGGAGGGAATTCTTAAGTTATCAATCGAGATGGACAGCCCAGCCTGAGTGGCATATTTATATCCCAGGTCTTTAAGCTGGTCAGCGAGGATTACTGTCTTCTTATCTCTGCAGAATCGGTAAGAGTATTCAATCAGGCTTGCCAGTTCTTTCTTTTTCATCACTTTGTTGATGAGGGAGAAGGGGATCTCGTCAGGGACAATCTCCTTCAAGATGATCCTCCCCACGGTGGTTTCCGTCAACTCTCCCTTGATCCTTACCAGAATCCTTGTATGAAGATCCAGAAAATGGGAATCATAGGCTATCCTCACCTCTTCAGGATTGGAAAAGATCATACCTTCCCCTTTGGCAAGGGGCCTCTCTCGAGTCAAGTAGTAAAGCCCCAGGACAATATCTTGCGTAGGGACAATAATCGGCTTTCCATGGGCAGGGGAGAGAATATTGTTGGTAGACATGAGGAGTACCCGGGCTTCAATCTGTGATTCTACCGAAATCGGTACATGCACTGCCATTTGATCTCCATCAAAGTCGGCATTGAAAGCCTGACAGACAAGAGGATGGAGCTGAATGGCCTTTCCTTCTATCAGGATGGGCTCAAAGGCCTGAATACCTAAACGGTGGAGGGTTGGGGCTCGATTGAGGAGAATTGGATATTCCCTGACCACCTCATCCAGGGCATCCCATACCTCCGGGGTTTCTCGCTCTACCATCTTCTTGGCACTCTTGATCGTGGTGGCAAATCCTTTAGAAATCAAACGATTAAAGATAAATGGTTTGAATAACTCGATGGCCATCTTCTTAGGAAGGCCACATTGATGGAGTCTCAAATCAGGTCCAATTACAATCACGGAACGGCCCGAGTAGTCAACCCTCTTACCTAAAAGATTCTGCCGGAATCTCCCCTGTTTCCCCTTGAGCGATTCGCTTAAGGATTTAAGAGGCCTTTTGTTCCTCCCAGTAACTACTTTACCCCTTCTCCCATTGTCAAAAAGGACATCAACCGCCTCCTGAAGCATCCTCTTTTCATTTCGGATGATGATCTCAGGGGCATCTAACTCCATAAGCCTTTTCAGTCTATTGTTACGGTTAATTACCCTCCGATAGAGATCATTAAGATCCGATGTGGCAAAGCGGCCTCCATCCAAAGGTACCAGGGGTCTCAAATCCGGTGGAATGACAGGAATCACCTCTAAAATCATCCACTCTGGACGAGTACCAGAATTTCGGAATGCTTCAACGATCCGAAGCCTCTTTACCAACTTTTTTCTCTTAATATCAGAGTTGGTTTCCCTCATCTCCTGTCGAAGCTGGTTTGAAAGCTTATTCAAGTCAATCTGTCTAAGCATCTCTCGAATTGCTTCTGCTCCCATTCCGGTAACAAAATTATTCCCATGATCAGCCACCACCTTGTGGTGCATCTCATCCGTAAGCAACTCACCTCTAATCAAAGGGGTATCTTTGGGGTCAATCACAATGTAGTTTTCTAAATACAAAACCTTTTCCAGTTCTCGCAACGTCATATCCAGTAAAGAGCCGATTCTGCTTGGTAGGCTCCTCAAAAACCAGATATGGGCTACGGGAGCGGCAAGCTCAATATGACCCATTCTTTCTCGTCTCACCGAGGAGGATATTACCTCAACCCCGCACTTTTCACAGACTACTCCCCGGTGTTTAAGCCTCTTATACTTCCCACAGTTGCATTCATAATCCTTGGTAGGACCAAAGATCTTGGCACAGAATAGACCATCCCGCTCAGGTTTAAAGGTTCGATAGTTGATGGTCTCAGGTTTTTTGACCTCTCCATATGACCAACTCCTGATGGTCTCAGGGGATGCTATTGAAATCCTTATCGCATCAAAGTCTAGGGTACTTTTTGTCTTTTCAGAAAAACTAAATAAGTTTTCCATCCCTCTCCTCCTCAAAAGATGAGAACTTCCTATCTCTATATAAGGCTATATAAGGACATCAACCCTCTCCCTCTTTAATAAATTTAATATCCATACCGAGGCTTTGAAGCTCTTTAACCAGCACATTAAAAGATTCAGGAAGTCCTGGTTGGACAGTGTATTCTCCTTTCACGATGTTCTCATAGAGCTTGGTCCTTCCCTGGACATCATCTGATTTGACCGTGAGAAACTCCTGAAGGGTATAGGCAGCCCCATAGGCCTCCAAAGCCCAGACCTCCATTTCGCCCAACCTCTGTCCTCCAAACTGGGCCTTTCCGCCGAGGGGCTGTTGGGTAACCAACGAATAGGTGCCGATTGAACGAGCATGTATCTTATCATCCACCAAGTGATGGAGTTTCATCATATACAGCATACCCACCGTAACCTTTTGATCAAAATGCTCACCTATCCTTCCATCATAGAGAACCGCCTGCCCATTGATGGGCAGTCCTGACACTTTGAGGCATCGCTTGATTTCTTCTTCGGAAGCACCATCAAACACCGGGGAAGACATAAATATTCCCTTCCTGAGCTTTTGAGATAATTCCACAATATCGTCATCTTCCAACTGGTCAATAAGCCTGTTTATTTCAGGGCTTTCATAAAACTCCTTGATCTTATTCCTCAGGGTACTGACTCCGAACTTCTTCTCTATATATTCACCAATTCTTTCTCCTAGTCCTTTGGCTGCCCAACCTAAATGGGTCTCCAATATCTGACCAACATTCATTCGAGAAGGAACTCCCAGGGGATTAAGGACGATATCTACTGGAGTACCATCCTCCATGTAAGGCATATCTTCTTCAGGAAGAATTCGAGAAAGTACCCCTTTGTTTCCATGCCTCCCCGCCATCTTGTCCCCTACCGAAAGCTTCCTTTTTACCGCTAAGCTTACCTTAACCATTTTAATTACACCTGGCTGCAGTTCATCTCCTCTCTTGATCTTCTCAATCTTTTCTCCAAAGACCACCTTAATCAGGTTGATCTGTTCCTCCAGATTTTCTTTGATCTTATCGATCTTTTCTTCCACATCCGGGGAATTGACCAAAGAAATATTCTTTAATTTGCTGTACGGTATCTTGGACAGGATTGATTCGGTAAACTTATGATTTTTCTCTACTACGATTGCTTTATCCCTTTCACCAACTACCATCTTCTTAGCTGAGATCTTTCCCACCAGTAGATTTTTGATCTTCTTGGCTGCGCTCTCCTCTAAGATTTTGATCTCCTCCTCCTGATCCTTGAGCAGCCTAGATTTTTCTTCATCCTCGATCGAACGGGACCTTTCGTCTTTTTCTGTACCTTTCCGGGTGAAGATCTTGACACTGATCACGGTACCTTCTACACCGGGCGGTACACGAAGAGAGGTATCCTGAACATCCCGGGCCTTCTCCCCAAAGATTGCCCGCAAGAGTTTCTCTTCAGGGGAAAGTTGAGTTTCACCCCGAGGCGTTATTTTGCCTACCAGGATATCTCCGGCCTTAACTTCTGCCCCAATACGAATAATCCCGCTTTCATCCAAATTCTTAAGCATATCTTCGCTTAAGCCTGGAATATCAGGGGTAATTTCTTCTTTCCCCAACTTGGTATCTCTACCCACTAACTCAAACTCTTCAATATGGATGGAAGTAAAACAGTCGTTCTTGATCAGTTTCTCACTTACCAGGATAGAGTCTTCGAAATTGTACCCTCCCCAAGGCATGAATGCCACCATCACATTTTTCCCTAAAGCCAGTTCTCCTGACTCAGTTGCAGGGCCATCTGCAATGATATCCCCTTTCCTTACCACATCCCCTACCTTCATAATCGGTTTTTGATTGATACAGGTATTCTGGTTCGAACGCTGATACTTAACCAGATTGTAAATATCCACTTCTGTACCAATTCCTTTAGTCTCTGACTCTTCATGCTTGATCACAATCCGGGTGGCATCCACACTGGTAACCACACCATCTCGTTCTACAATTACTGTAACCCCTGAATCCCGTGCAACGACACTTTCCATTCCTGTACCAATCAGAGGAGCCTCAGTACGCATAAGGGATACGGCCTGACGTTGCATATTGGAACCCATGAGGGCACGATTAGCATCATCATTCTCCAAGAAAGGAATAAGGGAAGTGGCAATGCTCACTAACTGTTTGGGGGACACATCCATGTATTCAATCTCTTCCGGAGAGACCATGGTGAATTCTCCACCTTTCCGAGCAGAGACCTGTTTTCCTATGAACCTACCCCGTGAATCTAAGGGGGCGTTTGCCTGGGCGATAGCAAAATCCTTCTCCTCTAAAGCGGAGAGAAAGACCACCTCATTCGTGACCGTTCCATTCACCACCTTGCGATAGGGCGTTTCGATGAAGCCAAACTCATTAACTCTCGCATACGTGCTGAGAGATGATATCAAACCAATGTTGGGCCCCTCTGGAGTTTCAATTGGACAGATCCTCCCATAGTGAGTGGGATGAACATCTCTTACCTCAAAACCTGCTCTTTCCCTCGTCAATCCGCCAGGCCCGAGGGCACTCAATCTTCGCTTATGGGTTATCTCGGAGAGAGGATTAGTCTGGTCCATGAACTGGGAGAGTTGGCTTGAGCCAAAAAACTCCTTCACCACAGCCGTAACTAGTTTAGCATTGATTAGGTCATGGGGCATTAAGGTATATACATCCTGGAGGCTCATTCTTTCCTTGATCGCTTTCTCCATTCTCACCAATCCGATCCGAAAATGATTCTCAATCAACTCTCCAACTGCTCGAATCCTCCGATTGCCCAGATGGTCAATATCATCCACCTCTCCCTGGCCATTCTTCAGAGCTACCAGGTATCTCACTGTTTCCAAAATGTCCTCTTTCTGGAGGGTTCGAATGTCGAGAGAAATATTGAGTTTGAGCTTATAATTAAGCTTCAATCTCCCTACTTTAGAAAGGTCATAATATTCTGGGCTAAAAAACAATCTTCGAAAAAACTGCCGGGCACTATCCTGAGTTGGGGGATCGTTGGGTCGTAAGCGTCGATAGATTTCAACCAATGCCTCGTCCGGTGTATTTATCTTATCGATGAGCAGTGTGTTACGGATGGAGACATCAATAGTAACATTATCGATTAAGAGGACCTCAAATTCTCTAACCCCTCTTTGCTTTAATTGTTTTACCTTTTCGGGTGTTAGCTCCTCATTGCATTTTGCTAAGACTTCCCCTGTTTGTGGATCAATAATCTCCTGTGCTACTATTTTACCAAAGAGATCATCAAGTTCGATGGGAATGAACTGTATTGCTGCCTCTCGTATTCTCTTCAGATGGGTAGTGGTAATCTTCTTCCCCTTCTTCACGATCGCCTCGCCGCTCCTCGAATCTACGATATCCTCTGAGGCCTTATCACCTACTGCCAGATCGCACCCCACCACCTTCAGGATCTTGTCTTTTTTCATGACGATCCGTTCATTACGATAAAAGTACTGAATCAATTCCTTGCTTGAATAACCCAAGGCCTTCAGGAGTACGGTGGCAGGGAATTTTCTTCTCCGGTCAATCCGTACATAGAGAATATCTTTAGGGTCAAACTCAAAATCTATCCAAGAACCACGATTAGGAATGATACGCGCGTAATACATTGCCTTCCCACTGGAGTGGATTTTCACTTTGTCGTGATCAAAGAATGCTCCAGGTGAACGATGCAATTGACTTACTACTACCCTTTCAGTTCCATTGATGATAAAGGTTCCACTCTCCGTCATCAGAGGAATTTCGCCGAAATATACTTCCTGTTCTTTTACATCCCGGATGTTCCGCTCTCCCGGCTCCTGATTAACATCCCAGACCACCAGACGGATTACCACTTTAAGCGAAACTGCGTAGGTCATCTCCCTCTGCCGGCATTCATCGATATCATACCTGGGATCACCTAAACTGTAACTTACAAAATCGAGCGAACAGGTCTCATTAAAATTTTTTATCGGAAAAACGCTTTTTAAAACCCCTTGCAAGCCAAAATCCCCTCGCTCCTTCGGCTTACAATTCCTCTGGAGAAAACTTTCATAGGACTTTTTCTGGATATCAATCAGGTTAGGAATCTCCATCACCTTCTTGATTTTAGCAAAATCTCTTCTAATCCTTCCGTTATTTATCATGGATAAAACCTTTATTCTTTAATTAAAACCCTTTTACTTAACTTCTACAGTTGCTCCAACTTCCTCAAGTTGTTTTTTGATATCCCCAACTTCCTTCTTGGATACCCCTTCTTTAACCGTTTTGGGTGCCCCATCTACGAGATCTTTAGCCTCTTTCAAACCCAATCCGGTAATAGCCCTTATTACCTTGATTACCTGAATCTTCTTTTCCCCTACAGCTTTTAAGATTACCTCAAATTCCGTCTTTTCTTCCTTGGGCGCCTCAGCCTCCCCGGCTGCTTGGACCACCCCCATGGCAACAGGTATGGCCGCTGCAGAAACCCCCAACCGTTTCTCCAGTTCTTTCACTAAATCGGACAGCTCCAGTACAGTCATATTCTCAATAAATTTTATTACATCTTCTCTTGTAATCCCTGACATCTCTGACCTCCACATTATTTAATGAATCAAAATTACCCTTCTGCCATTGAAGATATTTCTTTCTTTTTTCTTAATCCTTCTAAGACAGTAACCAATCCCCGAGGAGTTGCCATGAGGACATTAACCAACCCCGTTTGACCTGATTTGAGAAGAGAGAAAAGATTCCTCAACAAGACCTCTCGACCGGGTAAATTGCTCAAATCCTTCAGCGCCTTCGGGCTTAAAAGTCTGCTCCCCAAGATCGCTGCTTTTATCTGCAACTCCGGAGTATCTTTCTGGAATTTTGTCAGCGCCTTGATGGAAGCAACCACATCCCGATAACCGAAGGTTACTCCCGTAGGCCCCTGGAGATGGGAACTCAATAACTCAAAGTTTGTACCTTGAGAAGCCCGGTCTAATAAGGTGTTCTTCGCCACCACCAATTCAGAGGATACTTTCTTCAACTCTCTCCGGAGCACATTAATCTTCTCAACATTTAATCCTTGAAAGTTGATGAGGACTGCTACCTTTGCATGTTTGATCTTATCAGCCAATTTCGTAATTCTCTGTTCTTTCACGCCCCGGTTCAACTAACTCTCTCCTCTTTTCCTCATACTTTAGCTACCGCTTTAATCGAAAGAGGATCGATCTTTATCCCAGGTCCCATAGTAGTAGAAAGAACAATATTCTTAAGATATACTCCCTTGCTACTTGAAGGCTTGAGTTTCAAAATTATCTCAAAAAGGGCATTTAAGTTATCGATCAACTTATCTACCGTAAATGAGATCTTTCCCACGGGGGCATGGATGATTCCTCCCTTGTCTACTCTGAACTCCACTTTCCCCTTTTTAAGCTCCTTAACTGCCTGAGCAACATCAAAAGTTACTGTCCCCATCTTGGGATTGGGCATCAAACCTCTTGGGCCCAATATCTTACCGATCTTCCCTACTAACCCCATCATATCCGGCGTGGCGATTGCCTTATCAAACTCTAACCAGCCCTGCGAAATCTTCTCCACCATATCTTCGGCCCCAACAAAATCTGCACCTGCATCTTTTGCTTCTTTCTCTTTTTCTCCTCGGGCAAAGACTAAAACCTTTACCTCTTTTCCACCCCCACTTGGTAGCAATACTGTTCCCCTTATCATCTGATCAGCGTGTCTCGGATCAACTCCCAAACGGATAGCAAGATCCACCGTCTCATCAAACTTAACATAATGGGTATCCTTAAGGAGCTTAACGCCGTCTTCTAAGGAATACCTCATAGTGCGATCAATCTTTTTTATCGCCTCCTGATATCTTCTCCCCCTCGGCATACACCCTCTCTTATACCTAACCTTCTATTTCCACACCCATGCTTCGAGCAGTACCTTCGATTATCTTAATGGCGGTATCCAGACTCTGGGCATTTAAATCGGGCAATTTGGTCTCAGCAATCTCTTTTATCTGTTGAGCAGTAACTTTCCCAACCTTAACCTTGTTTGGCTCTCCTGATCCTTTAATGATACCTGCAGCCTTCTTAAGCAAAACAGCAGCTGGGGGGGTTTTGGTCACGAAGTTGAATGTACGATCAGCATAAATAGTGATGACCACAGGAATGATTAAACCTTCCTGGGATTGGGTCTGAGCATTAAAGGCCTTACAAAACTCCATGATATTAACCCCGTGCTGGCCTAAGGCAGGCCCAACTGGTGGCGAAGGGTTAGCCTTGCCAGCAAGAACCTGAATCTTCACTACTGCTGCAATCTTTTTTGCCATTAATCCCCTTTCCTAAAGGTCAATTCTTTTTCACCTGAAGAAACTCCAGCTCAAGAGGGGTATCCCTCCCGAAGATACTGACTAAAACCTTAAGCCTCCCCTTATCCGGCTTCACCTCGTCCACAATTCCATTAAAATTAACAAAAGGTCCATCGATAATTTGAATGTTATCCCCCCTCTCAAAGGTTACCTTTGGTTTAGGCCTTAATGTCCCCTCGCTGATCTGATTCATGATCTCTTTTACTTCCTCATCGGGGATAGGGGTAGGTTTATTTCCACCTCCGATGAATCCGGTGACCTTGGGAGTACTCCGCACGATATGCCAGGTTTCATCGTTTAATTCCATATTCACCAAGATGTATCCCGGGAAAAACTTTCTGGTACTGGTTTTTTTCTCTCCTTTAACCAACTCCACAACATTCTCGGTAGGAACTAAGATCCCAGCAAAAAAGTCTTCCTTTCCAAAGGACTTTATCCTCTCTTCCAAAACTGCCTTTACTTTATTTTCGTAGCCTGAATAGGTATGGATCACATACCACTTCTTAACCATATATGATGCTGTAAAATCTTTAGCTCAAGATCACCTTGATAATCTTCGATAAACCTAAATCTACAAAACCCAGAAAAATAGCGATAATGATCACAATTACCAATACGATCGATGTAGAAGCAACCGTCTCTTTTTTCTGAGGCCATGTTACCTTCTTGAGCTCGGTCTTAACCTCTCTTAAGAACTGTTTAACCTTCTCTAAGAAGGCTATCAATATCCCTTTTATCTTTCCAATATCCATCTTAACAATACATAAATAATGGCAGGCCAGGAGGGATTCGAACCCCCATCACCCGGATTTGGAGTCCGGTGCTCTAGCCGTTAGAGCTACTGGCCTTTTGCAGCAATCATCCTGACTAAAATTATAGTTTTTAATCTGCTAAAAGGGCCAAATCTACCTTAAGAAACACTCATTTTGTCTCTTTATGAAGAGTATGGGTGTGGCAAAAGCGGCAGTATTTTTTTAGCTCCAATTTATTAGGTGTTTTTCTCTTGTTCCTCGTTGTAGTATAGTTTCTCCTTTTACATTCAGTACACGCTAATATAATTATATCCCTCATCCCTCACCCAATTCTTGATTCATCAGCTATCTTCCTACTCTTCTATCTCGCTTATCACCCCAGCTCCTACCGTCTTCCCACCTTCCCGAATCGCAAACCGTAACTCCTTCTCCATCGCTATCGGGGTGATCAACTCTGACTTTATTGATACATTGTCTCCCGGCATCACCATCTCTACCCCTTCAGGAAGTTTCACTACCCCTGTCACATCCGTAGTCCTGAAATAAAATTGCGGCCGATATCCATTGAAAAAGGGCGTGTGCCTCCCACCCTCTTCCTTCGATAATACATATACCTCTGCCTTGAACTTCGTGTGCGGTGTGATGCTCCCAGGCTTCGCTAATACCTGCCCACGCTCCACTTCCTCACGCTTCGTGCCCCGCAACAGTACCCCAATATTATCCCCTGCTCGCCCTTCATCTAAGATCTTCCGGAACATCTCTACTCCCGTGCATACCGTCTTCTCCGTCGGCCTCATCCCTACAATCTCTATCTCATCCCCTACTTTTATTACCCCTCGCTCTACTCGACCGGTTACCACTGTCCCACGCCCCGATATGCTGAATACATCTTCAATCGGTAACAGAAAGGGCTTATCTATATCTCGTAAAGGCTCCGGAATATGGCTGTCTACTGCATCTAATAACTTCCAAATACTCCCACAATACTCACATTCCCTCTTCCCACATCCACATTCCCCTGCCTTTAATGCCGAACCCCTCAGAATCGGTATCTCTTCCCCAGGAAAATTGTACTTCGTCAATAGTTCCCTTACCTCAAGCTCTACCAACTCTAATAGCTCTCTGTCACTTACCATGTCTACCTTGTTTAAAAATACTACCATCGATGGTACCCTCACCTGCCGGGCTAAAAGAATGTGCTCCCTCGTCTGTGGCATCGGACCATCCGGCGCACTGACTACCAAAATCGCCCCATCCATCTGCGCCGCCCCAGTGATCATGTTCTTGATGTAATCGGCATGACCAGGACAGTCTATGTGGGCATAGTGCCGCTTCCCTGTCTCGTATTCAACATGCGCTATCGCTATCGTTAATCCCCTCTCCTTCTCCTCCGGCGCATTGTCTATCGCATCAAACGGCTTATACTCCGCTAACTTGTGCCTCTCCAATATCTTCGTGATCGCTGACGTTAATGTCGTCTTCCCATGATCTACGTGCCCTATCGTCCCTATGTTGACATGCGGCTTCGTCCTCTCAAACTTCTTCTTCGCCATCGCTCCCTCCTCATGTATCAATCCGTTAGAAAGTGGAGCCCACGACTGGGATTGAACCAGTGAACCTCTTCCTTACCAAGGAAGTGCTCTCCCAACTGAGCTACGTGGGCACTTACCTTATCTCTAAAAAGATAATAATCTCATGGAGCGGGAAACGGGCTTCGAACCCGCGACCTTCAGCTTGGAAGGCTGATGCTCTACCAACTGAGCTACTCCCGCTCACTTTGAGAGAGTTATTCTATCTAAAACTTACTACTCTGGTGGAGAGGGGAGGATTCGAACCTCCGAAGGACTTCGCCAACAGATTTACAGTCTGCCCCCTTTGGCCGCTCGGGAACCTCTCCTTTCCAACTATATAAACTCGCCTTTGACAAGTTCAGAGTGGAGCTGGCGATGGGATTTGAACCCGCAACCTGCTGATTACAAATCAGCTGCTCTGCCTTTGAGCTACGCCAGCATAACTTTATATAATATACTAATTATTATAAATAAATCAAGCTAAAATTTTTCTTTTAATTTAAATTAAAAGTAAAAAAAATACAAATAAAATTTATTATCTCTTAAATCCTCCTTATTACTATTTTTTTCTCTTGTTTTTATCTAAATTTGCTCAAATGCTTAAATAGGATTTGGCCTTTTCTTATTTAAGAACACTTTCAAAGGACATTCTTTGCATCTGGGCTCCTTTTTGCAAAACTCCTTACCCAGGTAAACCAACAAGGCATGGTATTCATTGAACAGCTTCACATCTATATTGAGATTTCCCATAAAAAAGTCTCTGATATCTTCATAACTATTCTGATTTGAGATCCATCCGTGACGAGAAAATATTCTCTTTGTATAAGTATCCACGACGAATGTGGGCTTTTCCCCAGCATAGAGCAATATACTATCTGCTGTTTCTGGCCCAATCCCTTTAATGGATAAAAGCTTTTTTCTTAAAAACATCATCTCTTCCCGAAACATTTTGTTTAAATCTGATCCATATTCCCGATGTAAGAACACAATAAAGTTTTTTATCCTTCCCGTCTTGATGTGGTAATAGCCTGAAGGCTTGATTAACTGTGCAAGTTCCTCATCTTTTATCTTATATAAATTAGCTGGGTGAAGCAAATTCTTAGCCCTCAACCTATCAATAGCTCTCTCCACATTTTTCCAGGAAGTATTTTGAGTTAGGATGGCACCGATTACCACCTCAAATGGTGTCTCTCCAGGCCACCATCCTCTCGGACCAAAGGCTTGATATAAAGTTTTATAGACCTCCTTTACTATTCTTTTTCCTACCTGCTTTGACCTGCCTTTTCTCTCATCCACTTCTTTATCTGCTTTCACCCACAGATTTTAATTTTCAGGAAAGAAAGAAATGTTCGAAAGATTAATTAAAGAGAGAGGCTGTTTTTTCTTTTGAATCTTAAATGGTGGGCGATGGGAGATTTGAACTCCCGACTTCTACCGTGTGAGGGTAGCACTCTCCCGCTGAGTTAATCGCCCATTTGTAAGGTATTCATTTTAAACAAAATCTAAAATTTTTCAATAAGAAAATGTTTATCACTATCTAATACTTTTGGCTACCTTCTGAGCTATCCTTTTCACTTCCTCTATTACCTTCTCTTCCTCAATAGTAACCAGTTTTCCTTTCTTCATAACTACCCTACCATCGATGATACTCCCTACTACATCCGCCCCATTCACTGCATAAACGAGTTGAGAGTAGGGGTTATACAACGGGGTCAAATGGGGCTTATTCAAGTCAATTACGATAAGGTCTGCTTTCTTACCTACCTCAATACTCCCCACATCGTCCTCCAGACCTAAAACTTTTGCTCCGTTGATCGTAGCCATCTTTACCACGCTGACTGCATCCATAGTGGTTGGATCTCCCCGATAAACCTTGTGTAGTTTAGCAGCTGTATCCATTTCTTGAAACATATCCAGATTATTATTGCTGGCACATCCATCAGTCCCCAAACCTACCACTACACCCTTAGAGAGTAACTCTGGAATAGGAGCAACGCCTGAGGCCAATTTCATATTGCTCTCCGGGCAATGAGCAACTTTAACACCATATTTCTTTAATATCTCCATCTCCTCTTCAGCAATCTTCACACAGTGGTCAGCAATTAGTCTCTCACTTAAAACCCCCAGATGATCCAAGTGGAAAACAGGTGTCCGGCCGTACCTCTCCTTCACCAGCTTAACCTCGCTCTCGGTCTCAGATATATGAATGATCAAAGGGATACAATAGGAATCAGACAGTTCTTTGCATTTCTTGATCAGTTCAGGGGAACAGGTATAAGTGGAATGAGGTTCTACTGCCGGAGTGATGAGTGGATCATTTCTCCAATCTTCAGCCAAGTCGGCTGTGTACTTTAAACCCTCTTCCATATTTTTCACATTGGGTGAAGGAAAATCGTACAATACCTCTCCCACCACCGCCCTCATTCCAGCTCTTTTTGCTGCCTGCGCTACTTCCTTCTCAAATAGGTACATATCACAAAAGGTGGTAGTTCCAGACCTTATCATCTCGGCACAAGCCAATAATGTACCCAAATAGACGAATTCTTCATTTACATTCTTCCTCTCAGCGGGGAAAATGTATTTCTCTAACCACTCCATTAACGGAAGATCATCAGCCAGCCCCCGGAAAAATACCATAGCTGCATGGGTATGGGTATTAATCAGACCTGGCATAAGCAATGAGTTATTGAGATTCCACGTCTCATTCGGCTGGAATTGACCACTATATCCTTTCCCAACTTCTACAATCTTTCCCTGAGCGATGGCTACAAAACCATCTTCGATAACCTGATCATGGTAAAGGGTAAGGATGGTTCCATTATACAGGAGTAAGTCAACCGCCCTCTCTCTCACTCTCGAAACTCCTTAGTCTCCAGCTTTCCCACTATTCTTTGGACCATCTTCACCAGCTGAGGTGTAGTCCTCTCAACAGTTCTTATTACCTCTTCAATAGAAAAGGGTTTCAGATCTTCAGGTAAGTTCAGGTTGGAAATTATTGACAATCCCAGAACCTTAATCTTGCAGTGTGCTGCTGCTATCACTTCCGGTATGGTAGACATACCCACTGCATCTGCCCCGGTCATTCGTAAGAATTTCGTCTCAGCAGCCGTCTCGAGGCTTGGTCCCAATATACCTACAAAGACCCCTTTTTTAACCTTTATCCTTTCGGTTAAGGATATGTCCAAGGCCACTCGTATAAGTGCCCGAGAATAAGGCTCAGACATATCCGGAAACCTTACCCCTAAATTTTCAATATTTGGCCCAACTAAGGGATTCAAACCCATAAGGTTAATATGATCCGTTATGATCATAATATCTCCCGCACAGAAGTCAGGATTGAGACCACCAGCTGCACTCAAAATAATCAGGTATTTCACACCAAAATTTCTCATAACCCATACTGGGAAGGCAACCTCTTGAGGAGCATAGCCTTCATAGCAGTGAAATCTACCCTGCATCACCATTACCATTCTGCTTCTGAGTAATCCAAAGACGAGATTCCCCACATGGGATTCTACTGTTGCTTGAGGAAAGTGGGGGATCTCCCTATAAGGGATAATAGAATCTATTGTAAGGGTGGACACCAACTCTTTAAGACCTGTACCCAATATGATCCCTATTCTTGGTCTCAGCTTAGTCTTACCCAAAAGGTAATCAGTGGTATCTTGAATTTTTTTCTCCAATGTTTCCATATAACCCTAAGGAGGAAGAAATGGACAATTAGAGTAGAGAAGACTTAATTAAACTAATCAGGCTCTGCTGTCAATAAAAAATGGCCCCTTACTACACTTTCCCTATTTTTCATTTGTCAATGAAAAAGTGATATGTTATTCATCTTATCAATGTCGGTGTGTGTGTTAGGTTTATTTCCTATGTAGTACTGGAGGAATAAAAACGGATGGATTATCGAACCACGCTCAATCTCCCAAAAACTGACTTCCCTATGAAGGCTAATCTCTCTCAGAGGGAACCAGATATATTAAAGAGGTGGGATGAACTTAAGATATACGAAAGAATCAAAATGGCAAGGAAGGGGAGGAATAAATTTATCCTTCACGATGGACCGCCTTATGCCAATGGGCATATTCATATTGGAACTGCTTTGAATAAGGTATTGAAAGACTTGGTAATAAAGTCCAAAACCATGGAGGGTTTTTTCACTGAATTCATTCCAGGTTGGGACTGCCACGGATTACCCATTGAACATGAGATTGATAAAGAATTAGGGCTTAAAAAGCATTCCATATCTCAATTGGAAGTCAGAAAACTTTGTCGGGAATATGCTACCAGGTATATAGATATCCAACGAGAAGAGTTTAAACGATTAGGGGTATTTGGTAATTGGGAGAATCCATATCTTACTATGCATTATGATTATGTCGCCACGATTGTAAGGGAGCTGGGGAAATTTATTGCCCACGGAAGTATCTATAAGGGAAAAAAACCTGTCCAATGGTGCGCTTCCTGTCAGACTGCCCTGGCCGAGGCAGAGGTTGAGTATCAGCCTCACCAATCACCCTCGATCTATGTCAAATTTCCGCTTATTTCCAACTTAACTCAAATACTCCCCTCCTTGGCAAAAGAGAAGGTATCAGTAGTAATCTGGACCACAACCCCCTGGACTATCCCTGCCAATTTAGCCATTGCCCTTCATCCTGATTTTACCTATGGAGCGGTTAAGGTAAATGAAGAAACCTACATCCTTGCTGAAGAACTCTTAGAACAGACTATGAAAAAGATAGGGGTAGATACATTCACGGTATTAGAAAAATTTTCTGCACGTAAGCTGGAAGGTCTGAAATGCAAACATCCCTTTATCAATCGGGAAAGCCTGATTATTCTCGGCCAACATGTAACCTTAGAGGCAGGTACTGGCTGTGTCCACACTGCACCAGGTCATGGTCAAGAAGACTATGAAATCGGTCAAAAGTACGGCTTAGAGATCTATGCACCGGTGGATAATCAAGGAAGATTCACCCAGGAAGTAAATTTTTTTGCCGGAGAGTTTGTATTTAATGCCAATGAGAAGGTTAATAAAAAGTTGAAAGAGGTGGGGGCACTTCTCCTTGAAGAGCAGATCGAACACTCCTACCCCCACTGCTGGAGATGCAAAAACCCTATTGTCTTCAGGGCCACTGAACAATGGTTTATCTCCATGGAAAGAAATAACTTGAGAGAGCGAGCCTTAGAACATATCCACCAGGTCCAATGGATACCTCCCTGGGGTAAGGAAAGGATCTATGGGATGATCAAGAACCGTCCTGATTGGTGCATCTCCCGCCAGAGGAGTTGGGGTGTACCCATAACTATTTTCTATTGCTCAAACTGTGGAAAGTATCTTGAGGACCAAGAGATTGTCAATTATGTAGCTGACCTTTTTGAGAAGGAGGGAGCGGACATCTGGTTTGAGGAGGATGCCCATAATCTCCTCCCTGCCGGTACCTGTTGTCCGGCGTGTGGAAATAATGAGTTTAAGAAGGAGATGGATATCTTAGATGTCTGGTTTGACTCAGGGGTAAGTTATGCGGCAGTCTTAGAAAAGAACCTGAACCTGAAGATGCCTGCAGATATGTATCTCGAGGGAAGCGACCAGCATCGAGGTTGGTTCCACAGTTCGCTCTTAACTGCAGTGGGAACAAGGGGAATGGCACCTTACAGATCGGTATTAACCCATGGATTTGTAGTGGATGGGATGGGGAAAAAAATGTCTAAATCCCTGGGCAATGTTATCTCCCCGGATACAGTAATTGAAACATATGGGGCAGAGATATTAAGGCTTTGGGTGGCCTCTGAGGATTACCGCCAGGATATCAGGATCTCAAAAGAGATTATGAAAAGACTTTCCGAATCATATCGTAAGATCCGGAATACCTGCAGGTTTCTCCTGGGAAACCTTTATGACTTTGATCCCAAGAGAAGCCGGGTCTCTTATGCTGAACTCTTAGAGATAGACCGCTTCGCTCTGCATCAACTCTTCCTCCTGATTCAAACGGCAAGGAAGGCCTATGAACACTATGAGTTCCATTCTGCATACCATGCCATCGACAATTTCTGCGTTACCGAGATGAGTGCCACCTATCTTGACATCCTCAAAGACCGTCTCTACTGTTCTCCGTCCGACACCTCTTTAAGGAGAGCTGCCCAGACCGTGCTGTATGAGACATTGACCTCATTAACAAAACTCATGGCCCCCATACTTCCCTTTAGTGCTGAAGAAATTTGGTGGGCTATCCCCTATCGGGATGAGAATGAAGAGAGCGTTCACCTCACCTCATTTCCTTCACCCCCAGGGGAATATCGAGATGAAAATCTGGCGTATCGATGGAAGATCTTACTCAAGGTAAGGGAAAGGGTGCTCAAGGCATTGGAAGAGGCAAGAGCAAATAAGATGATCGGGAATTCCCTTGAGGCAAAAGTAACTATCAAGTCACCGGAAAGGCTTTTAAGCTTTCTCCAATCTTATCCTCTGAATGAGCTTGAGGATATTTTTATTGTCTCTAAAATAGAACTTCTTTCCCTTGATGGGCATCAGGATCTGTCGTTAGAAGATGCCTGGGAAAAGATTGAAGTTACCATCAATATTTTCCCGGCCAAGAAATGCGAGCGATGCTGGAAATACAGCGAAACTGTTGGGGAGGAAAAAGAGATGCCCACACTTTGTCACCGGTGTAGTGAGGTAGTAAGGAACTTTTGAAAAATAGATATACGGTATCCTTCACCATTACATTCGTTGTCTTAGCATTAGATCAGATATCCAAGTATTTCGTAAGACAATTACTACCTCTTAATCACTCAGTGGAGGTAGTAAGAGATTTTCTGAATCTTGTTCATGTCCAAAATCCTGGTATCATCTTTGGTATCCTTTCCCGATCCACCTATAAGCTGACGACCTATCTCCTCATTACTGTCTCCCTTGTAGCGATAACCTTCCTCCTCCTTTTCCTCCGATCCCTTAAAGATAGAGACCTCGTTCTCTTTATCGCCATTTCTCTCATCTTAGGAGGGGCAATAGGAAACTTAGTGGACAGGATAGCCTTTGAAAAGGTGATCGACTTTATTGATTTCCACTGGCGTACTTATCACTGGCCAGCCTTTAATCTCGCTGATTCAGCCATAACTATCGGGATGGTGATCCTTGTGATTCAGGTCTTAAGTGATGAGACTAATACACCTTCGATGTGAAGGATAATAATGTATCCCACCCTCATTCAGATCAATGGTTTGGCTATTTATACCTACGGCCTGTTTATTGCCGCTGGTTTCCTCTTGGGATTAACCATAGCGATGAAGGAGGCCAGAAAAGAAGGAATGGATCCCCAGATAATCCTGGATTTAGGTTTCTACCTGATCCTCTCTGCTATTATTGGATCACGATTATTCTATGTTTTATTGAACCTTCGAGATTACTTACATGATCCCTTAGGGATCATCAGGATATGGCATGGGGGGCTTGTCTTCTATGGGGGATTTTTCTTAGCGATGATTATATGCCTCTTCTATCTCAAGAGGCATAAACTTCCTCTCTGGAGGACATGCGATCTCTTTGCCCCGTCTTTAGCAGCCGGTGAGTTCTTGGGAAGACTGGGCTGTTTTTTCGCCGGGTGTTGCTATGGTAAAGAAACTGACCTTCCCTGGGGAATAACCTTCACCAATCCCCAGAGTCTGGCCAGGCCCGGCGTCCCTCTCCATCCCACCCAGATCTACGCATCCTTGTTGGCTCTTTCAACCCTGCTTATCCTCCTCTATTTGAGAAGACATAAGAGTTTTGAGGGCGAGATTACCTGGTCATATATCCTTCTCTATTCTCTATCCAGGATAGTGGTTGAACACTTTCGGGGCGATCCACGTGAATTCATCATTAACCAGACAATTTCCCTTGCTCAGGGAATTGCACTGGTCATGGGGATCCTTTCAATCTTTATGCTTTACTTCTTAAGTAAACGAGTAAGGGACTAATCCTTCTTCTCGCCCATCTTATTCTCTACACCTTGTCTCAGCCTTTGAATGTTATCTCGATGACGGAGGAAGATGAGCCCACCCATTATGAGGGCGAAAACTATATAAACCTTGGGATAAGCAAATATTAGAAGGATCACCGGCAGCAAGGCAGCAGAGGTGAGGGAGCCGAGGGAGATATAGCGGGTTCTATACACTATTAGGAGGGATATACCAATGTCCACTAAGAGGGCAAGGGGGGAAAGGGATAGGAAAACCCCGATAAAGGTGGCAACACCTTTCCCCCCACGAAATCCCAGGTAGATGGGGTAGAGGTGACCCAGAAAGGCAGCAAGTCCAGCAAGACTTGCCCAGACCTCGGAGCTGGTAATTTCCTTTGCAAGGATTACGAATATTACACCCTTGAGGATATCAAGCACAAGTGTCAATACCCCGAGCTTTTTCCCCAGCATCCGAAAGACATTAGTGGCACCAATATTTCCGCTGCCTAGTTTCCGTATATCCGTCTTGCCAAAACGTTTAGAGAGAATAAGACCAAAGGGAATGGAGCCAAACAGATAGGCAAGGATTACAATAATGAGAATTTCAGCATTCATAATCATAATATTTTAATAATCAAAAGCGTGGATTGAACAGATATCACTTCACCTAGGCAGGTTACATGTAAAGTAAAACCAACTTTGTTAGTTGTTCAGGCAGAAAGTATTTTCCTATCTTCCTTCTGCCCTCTTCTTATATCTCTTATAAATCTCTTCAAACTTTGGGTAATGAACAGTCAGGCCGATAAGCTTGCCTAAGATCTCAAACTTAAGATCAGTACCTCTGGTGAAGAGGAAGATATCACCTGCACTTCCCTCTATAACTTTTTCTTCACAGGTAACTCGTATAGGTCCTCCCTCTACGATATAGAAGATCTCATCACACTCATAGTGCCAGTTGAAAGTCACCCTTGGCCACCGTTCAAGGACAGAACCAATATTCTCGCAGTTCCTCGAATCAAAGAGGATGGAGACTTCAGCTTGTTTCAGGGCTGATACACCTTCAAGTTTTGAATCATCAATGTCAATGAACTTTCTTACCTTCTCCCACTTGACACCCCTAGTCTTCTGCATAAAGGCTGGCATAATTTTCTCCATGAGCCAATATCAGCTATTACTCTATAACCATTCTGTATATCACTTTTTAATCAAAATACAAACTGTGAGAATTGAAAATCAATGAGCAGGATCCCTGATGAAGGTAAACAGAAGGGTAGCAGCGAGCAGGGCGAGTCCTCCCCCCAAAGAAAAGGCCATGTGAGCACCAAAGTTCTGCCAGAGCCATCCCATGAGGAGACTTGCTGGCAGAGCAGAGACGCCTATTACTGCGTTATAGATGCCATAGGCCAACCCTCTGGTCTTTTCTTTTACCAAATCAGCGACCAGCGCCCTTTCTACTCCTTCAGTCAGTCCAAAGTAAAGACCATAGATCCCAAAGAGGAGCCAGATCTCTGAAAGAGTTGATGCCGTGCCTATTTCAAAATACACCAGGGCATAAATCAACCATCCTGTAATAATCACCTTTCTCCGTCCAAATCGATCAGAAAAAATTCCTCCAGGGAAAGAAGATACTGTCTTGATCACGTGGAGAAAGACCCAGAGGATGGGGATGAGGGTGAGTGAAATCCCGCACTCTTTAGCTCGAAGGATCAGGAAGGCGTCACTGGAGTTACCCAGGCTGAATATCGCTACCATGCCTAAGAAATAGAGAAATTTTTTATTCAGCCCTTGTAAATGGGGATCGGGAGTTAAGGGAAGAGAAGGATCATAATCACTCCTCTTTTCTTTCACTAAAGTGACCAATACCAGGACAGAGACAAGAGCAGGTATGAATGAGAGGAAAAAGACCAAACGAAAGCTTGCACCCTGAATAAGAAAAAAGGAGGCTAAGAGTGGACCAATCACTGCCCCAAGATGATCCAAGGAACGGTGAAACCCAAAGGCCTTGCCTCTGCATTCTATTGATACCGAATCAGCAATGAGGGCATCTCGAGGAGAAGTTCTGATTCCCTTTCCTGCCCGATCAGTAAAACGGATCAGGAGCACCTGCCAACTGGCAGTGGACAGGGCAATCAGAGGACGGCTGAGAGAAGAAAGGGCGTAACCCCACAGGGTAAGAGATTTCCTCCTTTTCAATCGATCAGAAAGCCATCCTGAAAAGAGTTTAAGCAGACTGGCAGTACTTTCAGCTATCCCCTCAATCAATCCCAAAAAGGCAAGGCTGCTCCCTAAAATGGTTGTAAGGAAAATCGGAAGGAGGGGATAGATCATTTCTGAGCTCACATCGGTTAAGAAACTTACTATCCCCAATACAACTATGTTTTTAGTGAGGCCAGAAAACAGGGTAGGTTGCCTGAAGAGAGTTGAACTCTTATCTCTCATTCGAGGCCTTCGACCACCTTGGTAAACTTTTCCTTTCCATCTTTTTCAATTGACTTTCCGTGACTGGGGAGGATGATCTTGAAATTATAGGTCAAGAGTTTCTTTAAACTCTCCAATGCTTTCTTGTGGTCGAGACTAGCCATAGGACTTGGAGGGTTCAATTCATTCGGTGCCATCTCCGGGTTCAATTCATTCCTCCCGGAAATGGAATCACCTGCGATCAGGATCTCATCCTGATAGAGCAGGGCAATGTTTCCTTTAGTGTGACCGGGGATATGGATCACCTTTAGATCTTTTAAGATATGTACACCATCCTCTAAGGGCTGATCAACGGTGCAAGGTTCAAACTCAAAGAATTTAAGCAGATGAGGTGGGATAAAGGAAGGGGTGGGGAGTTTCTCTTTTCCTTCTACCATCGGTATATCCAACTGGTGGATAGCAACTCGGGTATTGTAATAATTTCTTAACTGAGAAAGATTTCCCACATGATCAAAATGGCAATGAGTGCAGACGATGATCTCGGGAGTTATCCCTTTCTCATTCAGAAAATTTAATATGGAATGGTAGGCGCCTTTTAAGAGCATTTCTTTCTGTTTCTCATCTCCCATCTTCATTCCGCTTTTTTCAAAAAAATCGATAACCTCCTGAGGTAAGGGCATGAGTCCGGTATCCACTAAAATCTTCCTCTTGGCATCAATCAAAAAGACTTTTGTGTTCCCCAATTCCAACTCATAGATATCACCATATTTATTCATGGAAATCTCCTCCACCATTTAAGAAGACACTAAAAGATGGTACTCTTTGTTTTCCGTATGGGTTTCTTGAAAAGATTGTTTTAAACAGAAGGGCTTTACATAAAGTCCAGGGAGGGTGAAATTTCACCCTCCCTGGATCTCATAAATTCAAGAAGATTTTAACGGTTCGATGCTCTTTAATGCCATGGGCAAGAAAGGCTTAGGAGTAATCTCCTTAACTGTTTCAATTACTATATCTTCAGTTACCTTTTTGGAATCACCAGCCCTTTTCTCGCAGCCCTCGAGCAGCCTCTTCTCAGTCATAGCCCTGAATGGTTTCGGTGAACCTTCGATAAGCTTATCGAACATCGCCTTACTATTACCCTCCCAGATTAAATCAGCCATTGTCTTTCCTCCTTTCATTTACACTATTAAACTGGTTTCCTTACCAGATTTGAATATAATATTTATCACGTTACTTGGGCAAAATCCAGATAAAAATTACTGCATAAACATTTAATATCCTAAATATTCTATTACGTTTAATCCACCATTTTCTTATCATTTAGCGAGCCACTACTCGATTCTTTAAAGTCCCAATCCCCTCGATCTTGACCTCAATGGTATCACCGACACTCATAGGTCCTACGCCCGAAGGCGTGCCAGTAGCGATGACATCTCCGGGGAGTAGGGTCATAATGTGGGAGATAAAAGAGACTAAATGAAAGACTGAAAAGATCAATTTTTTCGTGTCACTTGACTGTTTCCGTTCGCCATTCAAGTAGGCTTCAACCCTGAGTTGACCTGGGTCAACATTGGTTTCGATATAAGGACCCAGAGGAGCAAAGGTATCAAACCCCTTAGATCTCGTATACTGCCCATCTTGTTTCTGAAGATCCCTGGCAGTAACATCGTTGAAGCAGGTATATCCCAGGATATAGTCAGGAGCCTCTTTTTCAGTTATACCCTTTGCTCTTTTCTTGATCACCACGCCAAGTTCTGCCTCATAATCCACCCTTTTACTCATCGAAGGGTATATAATCTCTTCCTCATGGGCAATGATGGAAGTAGAAGGTTTAATAAAAAGGACAGGTTCTTCTGGCATAGGGAGCTTCATCTCCTTGGCATGGTCACGATAGTTAAGGCCAACTGCCACAATTTTAGAGGGGTAACAGGGAGGGAGAATCTTCAATTCGGAAAGCTTCTGTTCTTCATCGCTTATCTCCTTTCCACCTTTGATTTCCCTCACTATTTCTCCATCCAAAACCCCAAAGAATACTCTTCCATTGCCTGAACATCTTATGAGCTTCAATTACAACCTCCTATGAACAAATATTCTAAAATCATCCTCATGATTAATGCAGTGATATAATCTTCTCTCTTTTAAAAGTCAAGATCAGGTATAAGTCAAGGTCATATTAATCCTCGATAAACATTGAGAACCTGAGGGATGATGACCTCCTGAGAATAGTATAGCCTTACTCTACGTGCTGCCTCGTCACCCATCTTTTCAGCCAGGGAAGGATCAGAGAGGAGAGTGACGATCTTTTCTGTAAGCTCTCCTATGTTATCTAGTTGGAAGAGGAAACCAGAGACGCCTTCTTCAATCATCTCCGGAAGACCTCCCACCCGACTTCCAATAACCGGGCAACCACAACTCATAGCCTCAAGACAGGTATAAGGAAAATTCTCAAAGAGGGACGGGAAAATGGCCAATCGCGCCTGCTGATAGTGTTCGATCAACTCATTCCTCGGTTTCATATCTAAGAACTCAACACTTCTTTCCACCTTAAGTTCCTGTGCAAGTCCTTCCATCATCTCTCGGTATGAACCACCTTTAGGCCCGGTTAAGGTATCTCCTCCGATGAGCCTAAGCCTCACCTTGGGAAATCTTCTCAATACTCTGGGAAGGACCTGCATCAATACTTTTACATTCTTCAGATCCTGGAGTTTGCCTACATAGAGAAGTAAGTATTCGGGCAATCGGCACTGGTAGTCTACTTTGAGGAATTGGGAGGTATCAATGGGATTGGGGATCACAGAGAAAGGATTTCTAAACCCTATCTTTACTTGGCATAATTCAGCTATACTTCTACTGGGAGAGGTAATTGCATTTGCATGGATGGTCGTCTCCTTTTCCATCCACCGGACTATCCGGGAATAAAAATTGGGGATGATTCCACAGATCTCTTCAGTGATGATATGAGGGGTATGGAGCCTCACCAGCAATGGAATCCTTTTTTTTGCCCGAGAGAAAAAAAATGCCTCAGCCGCATACTCCGGAGCTTCGACCACTTCAATTCTCTCTTCCTCGATAATCTTCTTAAGTTTCCTTTTTACCGCCAAACTGTAGCCAAAGATATTCAGATAGGGATGGAGAAAAGGTATGGGGAAATTTATGGCAGGGATGCAGTAAACGAGGATTGATCCATCCTGATACTCCTCTTCTTCCCCTTCTGAGCGTGAAATTACAAAGACTGATTCACCCTCTCTGGAGAGGCCATGGGCAAGATTATAGGTGTAGGTGCCTATCCCTCCCCAGCCGGATGAGGGGGTGGGATACTCTTCTGAAATAAGACAGATCCTCACCCTATTAGCACCTTTATCATCTTCTTTCTTTTAACACTTCCAGGAACACTTTTTCTGTCTCTTCTGTCACCCTATCCCAATTGTAGAACCGAATCACCTCTTTCCGTGCCTCTCTCCCCATTTCTTCACCTCTTTGACGATTCTCTTTCAGCCAGAGTATCCTTTCCACGATCTCGTTGATCTTGTTGCTGGTGAGAAGACCGTTAATCCCATCTCTTATCACCTGAGAGATCTGTCCCATATCTGAAGCAACAACAGGTCTGGCAGCAGCCATATAATCAAAGAGCTTAAGGGAAGAACCATAAAATCCATATTTAAGCCAACTATAATCATTATAGAGGCAGAGGCACAGGTCTGCCGCGAAAAGATAATGGGAAAGATCAAGGTAGTTGATCTCCTTGAGGACCATAATGTTCTCCTGAAATGGAAAAGAGTATCCGCTTCGAGTCAAAAAGATGAAGATAATATCTTTATCAATCTGAGCAATTCTCTTTGCCACCTCCAGGATAATATTCACCCCCTGCCAGGGATTTAAAGCATCCCCAGCCCAGATCACTTTATAGAGATGGGGGAATTTATCTAATATTGTCTTTTGAGCACCTGCAGGATCAAAGAGTTCTGGATCTGAACCATTCGGAATAGAAAAGGAACGCTTTATCCCTAAGAAGTCCTGGCAGTAATCCCTGAGCACCTCTGAAACACCAATGGCAGCATCCACAAACCTGGCTAAAAATTTCCTCCTCCGGTTCTCTTTTGCAATCTTCTCTTCGATTAAGGGATCCTGCGGAAAGAGCGCTTTAAGTTCTTCAACCGGCGCATTGATTTCCCAGACTACTGGCAAGGAGAAAGGTTTTACCAATTTGAGCATGGTAGCCTTTTCTAAAGGAGAGGCACACAGCACTCGTATGTAGAGCAAATCTGATTTCCTTGCCACTTGAATTGCACCCCACTTACTCCGGGTATAGTTGACGCAGTCCGGATTGCCATCTCCCAGACAAGTGAGGACAGTATGTCCCCTCCTCACAAAACTCTTTATCAGATGATATCCATGGGGAGAATAACCACTGGTAGGAGGATAGGTGGGAAGATAGAAGAAACCAATGTTCATCTTGGCTTACCTGTTTTTGACTCCCCCTCGCGATGTAGGGCAATAGCTTCAGCGTACAGCTTTACTAACTCCTTGGCTTCCTGCTTTACATCATAATTCTTTTCTATATGTGCCCTCCCTTTCTTTCCCATCTCTATCCGTAACTCGGGGTGAGCAAGAAGATATTCTAATCTGTCTGCCAGGGCATCAACATCCTTCTCTTTAATGAGAAAACCGGCCTCTCCATCTATCACCACTTCAGGGATCCCTGCATGGAAGGTTGAAACAACAGGAAGACCCATAGCCTGAGCTTCCATCAACACCATGGGAGTCCCCTCTTTATCCCCCCTTTCACTGGTATAAGAGGGAAGTATAAAGATATCCGCATTAGCCATTTCCTCGATAATCTGGTTATGGGTATGAAACCCCAAAAGGGTGATTCGATCTTGAAGATTGAGTTGCCTGATTAAACCCTCAATCGTATCCTTTAGGTATCCCTCGCCAATGATCCTCAGTTTGGTTTCAGGATATCTGTCCTTTATTCTGGCAAAGGCCTCAATGGCTAAAGGAACACCTTTTTTCTCCACCAGTCTCCCCACGAGGAGAATAGTATTATATCCTTTCTCTCTTTTTTCAACCGGCTTAAATTTATTTAGATCAACGCTTACATGGTGAACTCTAAGTTTCTCAAGTGGACAATGCAGTTTTAGGAGTTCCTCTTTCATTGCCTCTGATAGCACCAGAATGAGATCAGATTGCTTAAACAGATCTTGATATATTGAGGGAAACTCTCTGGGGATTTGAGTCACATCATATCCATAGAATGAGGTGATGAAGGGTAGATGGAGGATGTCCTTCAAGAAGACAAATTCAGCCCCTACCTGACCAAAATGGGCATGAATCAAGTCAAAATCTCTCTTATGTAAAAAGGGAACCAGTTTCCAAAGTTCTTTCACCTTCAATCTCAGATGAAGGTATCCAAGGATTTGGGGTAGGCTCAAAAGGGTAGTAAAAGGAGTGGAAAGAAGAGAGGTAACCAGATCTTTTCTTCCTGAATATTGCCTGAAATAGGAGGTTCTCTTAAGCAGCTGGTAACTCTCTACCTCTTCATGGTGGATTTCTGAAGGTGGCTTATATAATGAAAAGATCTCCACCGTATGTCCCAAGTCCATGAGGGCAGTGATCTGATTTAAGACGAAGGTCTCGGTCACCGTAGGAAATGATAAAAGAATGGATGCGAATCTCATCTTGTTCCCCATGGAAAAATAGCCTTAGCAAAACTTTTTAGTCTTCTCTTCAGACTCAAAAGGACATTTCCCCAAAATAAGCTTAGCAATTCCCGAAGAGAGGGATGACAGAGGGTATAGAGAGGTTTGGTAACGAGGGCCTTGAAGATAAACCGAAGTGCTTTGCCCGGAAGACCAATGTCCATATAATGATGAGAAACAGTTAGATAAATATTGGCGAAGGCAGATGGCTTTAAAGGAGAGAGAGTGTGAGAACTTTCCCTAAAGACTTTATCCATTAAGGCCAGTTTGCCTTTCACCATTCTTTCAGTATTCTTGTGCATGTTTCTTTCATGAATGCGAATCTTAACCAGCGGCCTCGCCACATAGTCAAATGCAAAGAACCGGGAAATCCTCAGCCACAAATCCCAATCCTCACACGAGGGAAGCGACTCATCGAAGCCGCCAACCTTCTCAATGCACCCTCTCCTTAAAAGGACAGAAGAGGAGGATCCAACTATCTGATTTCTAAATAAGAGCTCACGAAAGATCTCTCCCCTCACTGGATGCCAAGGGCGGACATTGGGAATAAGATTTCCAGAACTATCAATCACCTCTACGAGGGTATAAACCACACCGAGCTGGGGCTGAATTCTAAAGGTCTTAAGCGTCTCCTCCAGCTTCTCAGGCATCCAGAGGTCATCTGCGTCAAGAAAAGCAATGAAAGGCGCCGTGGATAGTTTTAGTCCCACATTCCGTGCCACAGGAAGTCCTCTGTTCTCTTGAAAGGAATAGTGAATATTGGGATGAATGGATTGATACTGAGAAACCACTTCTTTGGTATTATCAGTAGAGCCATCATCTATGACGAATACATTAAAGTCCTGAAAAGTCTGTGCAAGGACACTATGGATGGACTCTTTCAGGAACGTCCCATAATTGTAGGCAGGAATGATTACATCAATTAAAGCCATCCCTTCTTATCCATGATAGCCAAGACCCTTAAGCCTTTCTCTGACCAATTCTGACTCTTTAAGGGAAAGGCTATCTTTCTTCCCCCTTTCTATTCTTCCCTTGCCCGGAACAAATTTTACTTCTCTTTGCCCTTTCAAGAAAGAGAGTAAGACATTCCCATCCATATCTTCTGGGACAGGCAGATTAAAGAGGTGAAGAATGGTGGGGGCTAAGTCAATGATCCGGGCAGAACCTGCTATACCCTGTTCTATTCCCTCTCCCTCCATGAAAAAGATACCTTCAGGGCTATGGGTTCCAATGGGAAATGGAAAATTTTTTACAATCCCTTCTGAAGCGAGGGAACGGCTCATGGAGAAGCCTTCTTCTGGTATTAAAACCAGATCGGGAAGGACTGCCCCCTCACTACCCTGATAGAGTTCGTCACCTGGAATCACTCTTTTAATGAGCCTTTTTCCATCTCCTGGGGATTCAACCTGAGAGAGAAGTTCAATCAGTTCTCTTTTTAGATCATCATACTCCTTACCATGATTCACCAATCCCCATGGTTCCCTTCCTTTTACATTGAAATAGATGAATCCGTATAGCTCGGCTGATACGACACAGGCCTTAGTCTTAGACCATTCTATAGATAACTCCTTCACCAAATCAGTTTCTCTCTCCCTTTCCAACCAACAGAGAGATCGAGGAAAGTCCTCTTTTATTTGAGAAGGTGGTTTTATTACCCTCCCCATTTTCTTTAAAAATTCCCTGGGCCAGGAAAGAAAGCGATCGTCTCTCTTGTCCTCTTCCTCTCGTTTCTGCTTAACAAAGAGATAGCCCTTCTCGAGCAAGAAATGATTCGGGTATATTACCCCTTTGTGGGATTGAAAACCATGGTCGGAGAGAATGATCTTTGTAGCCTTAATCTCTTCAGCCTTTTCAAGGAAGAGACCTACCATTTCATCCAGTTTTTTATAAAACCCAAGGACCATCTTTTGCATTAACAACTCTTCCCCCTTAGGTTCATGGAGATGGATAAGAGACCACAACCGGTGTTGGACTATGTCTGTTTCTTGAAAGTGGAGGTGGAAGAGATCCAACGGGTACCTTTCCCAAAGATAAAGTCCCAATTGAGCCTTTTCTCTAAGAGAAAAGCAACTCCTCTCTATGAACGACGTGAAGCTGTCCATGGAGTCAAGTGCCCCTTCTCCCCAACTGTGAAGGAAATTGTACTCAGGGAATTTTTCGATGAGCTTTAGTTTCAAATCTTCAGGGTAGGTAAAACTGCATTGTAAAGAAGGGGTATCAAACCCTGAGACTACGAAGCTCGTTAACGGAGGAGGTGGATAGGTCAAAGGGAGGTTGATTAATCCGACGTTCTTCCCTTTCTCATTTAAGATTTCCCATATGGTCTCTGATTGGATTTTAGAAAAGATGGCGAAAGAATCGTTTGCAGCAAAAGGATTGTAGATTCTAAAGTCGAAGATTCCATGTTTTCCAGGATTTTTTCCGGTCATGAAAGAAGTCCAGGCAGGAGGTGTTACAGGAGGGGTGGTAGAATAGAGAACTCCATGACACCCCTTTTCCATCAGCTTTCTCAAATGAGGCATCATACCCTTTCTTTTTAAAGGTTCAAGAACATTCCAACTCCCTCCATCAATGCTAATGATCAATATCTTTGGTTTTTCTACCAATCTTTTATGTACCTAAAACATAAACAACAACGTATCCTCAATTATGAGGGAAGGAGATTCCAAGTGCCATCCTCTTTTAAAATACCTTCTCCTTCAAACTCTTCATCCAATTCCCTTTCGATTTTTATGATCTTCCGAACCTGTCGACAGTAGCGAAGGTTTGACTCCCAATCCCATACCGATATATCCAGGCTGTAGAACTGAGGAAGGAGTTTCATTGGTGAAGTCTCCAGTCGCAAAATCCCGTTCCCTTCAAGCAATGGTATAGAATAACCATCGCTCCTGTTATTATATTCACAACAGATGACACCATCACTTCTTGTTACTCGCACCCTGAAGATTGGATCTTTAATGGACTTAAAAGTATGATATCCAATCTCCAAGATCAATTTCTCCCCCCAACGAAAGGTCTTTCTTCCCTGTCCATTTATGTCCATCGTTTTTACCTCGCCAATCTCCATCTCATTCACCAAGTCCCTTTCTTCTCCTTGAGAAGATCTTTTCATCATCCTGGAGAGATCTTTGAGATTGGTGTCTTCTTCGTAACATTGAATCGCTTCTTGTGCATCACCCAGATATCTTACCTTCCCTTGTAAAAGATAGATAGCCTTAGGGCATAACGCACGTACGGAAAGGAGATTGTGCGAGACAAAGAGAATGGTGGTATTCCTTCTACTCAACTCTCTGATCCGGTTTAAACATTTCCGCTGAAAAGAAAGATCGCCGATCGAGAGGACCTCATCGATGAGAAGAATTTCTGGCTCGATATGAGCTGCTACAGAAAAACCAAGACGAATGTACATCCCTGATGAATATTTTTTCACCGGGGTATTAATAAACTGTTCCAATTCCGCAAACTCGACAATCTGATCAAATTTCTCTTTAATCTCTTTTTTCGTCAGCCCCAGTATAGAGCCATTCAGATAGATATTTTCTCCTCCGGTCAATTCAGGGTGGAAACCTGCACCGAGTTCAATAAGGTTCCCTATTCTCCCCTCAACTTCAATCTTTCCTTCCGTAGGATGAGTAATGCGTGATAACAATTTAAGGAGGGTGGTCTTACCTGAACCATTTGGTCCAATCACTCCCCAGCTTTCTCCTCTGGATATCTCAAAGTTCACATTGTGAAGAGCCCAAATCTCCCTCTTCTTTGGCACCACAGGTTGAGAAACAAAAGGCCTTTTAAAAATCCTAAGGACTAAGTCCTTAAAGGAGGGAGATACTCCTTGGTCAATGTGATACTTTTTGGATACATTTTGAAATCGGATCACTATACTCATACTTTTTTAGATGATGTCAGCGAAGAAAATCTCCTTCCTCTTAAAATATCTATAAGAAAGGATAAAGAGCATAACTGCAACTAAAAAAACATACGAAAGATAGAGGGGATCTGGTGGCAATCCATGGAGAATTACCTTTCGATAACTATCAATGATTCCAGCCATTGGATTGAGCATGTACAAGGGGAGTAATCCTTTAGGCACGATGTTTACGGGATAGACTATGGGAGAGGCATACATCCAGACCTGAAGGATTAACGGTATTGCCTGGATGGTGTCCCTGAAGGAAACATTCAGCGCAGAGAGAAAAAGGGCCATCCCTAAGGTGAAAAGAATTTGAATGAACAGTATCAATACCACGAAAATGAGATTCAAGGTCAAAGAGACAGAGTAAAAAATCAGTATCCCAATGAAGAGAATGGAGGCTATTGCAAAGTCTACAGAGGCAGTGACAATCGAGGTGAGAGGGAGAAGTTCCCTGGGAAAGTAAACCTTGGTCAAAAGATTGCTATTGTTGGTGAGAGATTGGGTAGCCCGATTGAGGGAAGTAGCAAAAAATGTCCAGGGCAGCAAGGCACAGTAGGAAAAAAGTGGATAGGGAATCCCTTCGCTGGGAAAACGGGCAAAAAGGGAGAAGACCAAGGTGAAGGTTACCATGAGAGCAAAAGGCTGGAATACAGACCACACTATCCCTATGAACGTTTGTTTATAACGGATCTTGATCTCTCTCAAGACAAGATTTGAGAGTAATTCGCGATAAGACCAAAGCAACCTGAAATGCACTAACATTTCTGTACCTTCACGTAAGGGAAAGCGAGTTTAAGAGAACGTTTAACAACACTTCAACAGAAGATTGAACATTACTTTTGTTTCGTAAGCCCGCTATACAGTTCACAATAACGGGAGGCGATGAGAGGCAAAGAATATTTTTTCACCATCTTCTCTCGAGCCTTTTTACCCATAAGCTCCCGCTTCTCTCCATCGAGAAGAAGTATCTCCAATTTTCTGGAGAGATCGAAGATATTCCCAGGGGCAAAGAGGAGACCATCCACCTCATCCTCGATAACTTCAGCATTACCACCGATACGGGTAGCTAAAACCGCCTGAGCACATGACATCGCTTCCAGGAGGGAGTTGGATATACCCTCAGACAGGGAGGAGAGGACAAAGACGTCGCCCACATGATGATAGAGAGGTATCTCCTCAGGGGATACCCTGCCCACAAACATCACCTTTTCTTCCATGTTCAAACTTTTAACTAAACCCTCCAGATGGTCTCTGGCTGATCCTTCCCCTACGATAAGTAATCGGTGAGGAAATTTATCCTTGAGCTCTGCCCAGGCCTTGATCAAGGTGTCAACATTCTTCTGGGGTTCCAGTCGTCCGATAAAATTAACAAACCTCTTCCCCTCAAAACCCATCTTCTCTTTTATCTTCTTTACCTCATCTTTTTGAAGGGGACTGAATCTCTCTGTGTCAACTCCGTTTGGAATCAATTCTATCGCTGTGGGGCAGAATCCTCGCATGAGAAGCTCTTCTTTCATCTCCTGATTGCTGACGACAAACCTTTGGACAGACCTCTTCAGCAACCATAATTTGAATCTTCCTCTCCTTGTCTTCTCTGAGGTGGCTATATCCCCGTATTCTCTGCTGGCACCTAATTTCAAAACCCTTTTCTTTCTCAAGATCAAACCTACGAGTATACTCACGAGCGCAGGAGAGGAAGCCAGATGGGCGTGAATTATACCATATCTTCTCCTTTCTCTCATGAGGAAAACTACGAGGGCGAGGAGAAAGAGGGGTGAAAACCTCTTTGAATTTAGATAACTCAGGAGCCGATTTACCTTTATACCGTCTAAGTCTTCATACCTCTCCTCTCTTGGTAATCTCATGGTAGCAATCCATACCTTATAGCCTTTTTTCTCCAGGTGTTGGGCGAGGATCTTTGCCTGGTTCTCAGTGCCCCCCACTGTCGGAGGGAAGTGGGCAATGACCATACAGATCCCTCTAGCATCTCCCTTTTGTCTCGGGGAGAATCTGTCAATGATAAGAAGTATTATCAAGAGAAAGGTAAGAAGAGAGAAAAAGAGCAATTCGGGCTGCCAGACCAGGTAAGGTACTTTCACCTCATCTATCTTCTTACCTATGAAATGGTAACCCAGGGAATGAACTGTTATCAGCCAGGAATAACGATTCCAATTTACATACTGTACGTTTTGGTAATACTCGCTGAGAGGGGGGTAGATGCCTGGCAAAACACTATCCACTATCCAGGGGTTTTTTCTAATATCTTTTATGCCGGCAAGCCTGTTCTCTCCCATAAGAAAAAACTTGCCCCAAAAGGTATCGAACACCACCCATTTCCCTCCAATGAAGACCTCGGCAACTCCATGACTACCGGGTGATCTTTCGGTTGTCCGAGAGAAATCAAATTCCTTGCTGTAGAGACTTACCCTCCTTGCCTTAAGTCCAGACTTTCGGCAAAGAGTGATAAATACCCGGGCAGATTCACTGCAAAGCCCTTCTCCTCTTTCGATAATCCTTCTCGACGTCAAGAACAACCAAGGGAGTTTTGAATCTGCCTTACCTGCTTTAACATTTCTCACCACCCAATTGAAGATGGCTATCACCTTTCCCTTCTCTCCCTCTTGCCCTTGACAAATCTTTTCCACCAGACCGAGATAATACCACTCATTTCGAAGGAAGATAAACGCCGAAAATACCCAGGCCAGGAAGAAAAGAGAAAATAGGAGCGACTTAAAATCTCTTTTCATTCACTCTCCCTTAAAGCCAGGGACAGACCCATAAGCGACCAGAAGGTAGGAGATACTGAAACCACGCTAAAGATAAAGAGGTCATTCACTAAATACCCTATACAACCTGAGATTATCCCAATATATATCAGTCTCCATCTATCATCCATGCTTCTCCTGAGAGACCTAAACAGTGAGAAGAAAAAGACCAGTAAAATAAAAAGATAGGCAGCCAACCCCAGAATCCCCACTGAGAAGGCCAGATCAAGGTAATTATTATGAACCCGATCCACACGCACATAATCATTAAATCTGTTTGCATATTCCAAGTTGTATGGGCGAAAGGCCTTTTCAAAGGTCTCAGGACCATACCCAAACCAGGGTCTTTGAGCAATGAGGATCAGCGCCTTATGCCAGACAAATAGCCTCGTTGCTACACCTATACCCTTCTCTACCTCCTTTAAGGAGAGGGCTCGGTTGACAACCATTCCTTCACCCTTGGGAGTTTCAAGCCCATTAACTTTTGGTCTATACATATTAAAATATATGACTGCGAGCAGAAAGAGTAAAACAATAATCACAAGGTCCTTTGTAGTCTGTTTGATCCGAGATCGCAGGAGGAGAAAGAGGAAAAAAATGAAACCAAAGGCAAAACCAATCCAGCTTGCCCGGCTATAGGTGAGGATTAGACAAACAAAGGCAAAAGTAGTACCTGTAGCAAAAAGGGTCTTCTTCACGATATGATCACTGTGAAGATAAAATGAGATGAGAAGAGGAAGGGTAAGGACAAGATATTTTCCCAAAAAATTAGGGTTACCAATGGTGCTACTGACCTTACCCGGAGATGTTTTAAAGAGAAAGTGGGCGGTGAAATTGTATCCAAGGTATTGAACCACTCCATAAAAGGAGAGGAGGATTGTAGAAAAGACCAACCCGAGGAGGAGCCTCATAGCTAACCCCCTATCCTTTACGAGATTCCCTATGAGAAAAACTAATGAGATATAACTCAGGAGGGTAAACAGCCCTTCTTCCCTTAATACATCCCCCTTTAAACTAAGGACAGGGTCAAGGGATTTAAAGGTTGAGATGATACAAACGAGAGCATAGATGAGTAAAGGGATGGATAAAGGCGATTTTCTCCCCGCAAAAGACCTTTCAATGAAGAGATCCTTTATAAGCCAGCTCAGGCAAATAATCAGAATTAAGGCATAGAGCGATTCGATCTTGGATCTATAAAAGTAGTCATAGGCTGTAGGATTGACGATTATGGGGATTAAGGCAAAAATGAAAAAGAGGGAGGTCTCTATAGTCTTATTGAGAATGAAAACGATCTTTTCTCTTTTCATTCCATAGAACTGATAAAAAAAAGGCGGTGGTTTTAAACCACCGCCTTCACTTTAGGTGTCAACTGATCTTATGAAGTGGTTTGTTTAAAAATCCCTTGCGGGCTTACGACAATGGTACTCCCACTCATATCAGTAGGGACTGCAGGTACTGTGACAACCAGTTGATAGGTTTCTTCCACTCCGTCATCATCCTCATCGGTACGTGCATAACTGCTAAAGGTAATGCCAGCCTCTGCCTCATTGTCCTTTAAGGTGGCACCATTACCATTGGCAACGGTTGCAAGAGTTGCCCAGTCAGTTATGGCAGCAGTTGCCGGAAATAGATTACCTTCTGAGTCAGCAGCAAATGAGGCCATTGCACCCCTCACAGAACCCATGGTTGATACTGCTGCAGCTATCTTTGACTTATTCCGGTATGAGATGAAGTTAGGGACAGCAATTGCAGCCAGAATCCCGATGATAGCTACCACTATCATCAGCTCGATCAGTGTAAAACCCTTTTCTCTTTTCATCCTTATCTTTGACAACATTTTTTATCCTCCTTTTTTACTTTTAAAAAATGTTCAACCTATCCTTTCAAAACCTTAAGGGACTGTCCCTCACCCCCTTTCTCCATGTAATCATCCCCTCTAAAGCTTCGCTAAGGAAAAAAGCAATATGTATGCCAACAATTTTTTTATGTATTTATTAGACTTTTTTCACTCTTATGTTATGAAAAAACCATAGCTAATGACAATTATTGTCATTTAAGACAATTTTTTGTTATTGCAGTGTCCAATCCTTAAAACTAACTTTCTTTCTCTTTTTTACCAAAATGTCTCTTCTCTTTGGGGCTATTTTATTTATTTTGCCTACCAACGGGAAGACGAATGGTGAACACAGTTGCTTTCCCAGGCTCTGACTTAACGGAAATGTTTCCTTGATAATTCTCAACGATCCTATACACTATTGCCAAACCCAGACCAGTTCCGTTGTCCTTTGTGGTAAAAAAGGGGTCAAATATCCTATCCAGATCTTCTGTATGAATGCCTGTACCGGTATCTCCTATACTTATCTCCACGTAGGGGGTTTGGGGACTCTCCATCTTATCTACATGGATACTCTTTAGATCGCTTCTTCCCCAAACCTCTTGGTACCCATTCATCATTTTAGAAGTAACGGTTAAAGTCCCGCCTTCAGACATTGCTTGAACCGCATTAACCAAAAGATTCCACAAGATCTGCCTCATTTGTTCAGAATTTGCCTCTAACTGTATCCCTCCTTCCAAATCCTTCTTGAGTTCAATTCCCTTTATCCATTCTGGATTATGGATGAACAGACCAACAGTATCTTCAATGAGACCTTTTAGATCAACAAGCTCTCTCGCTTTCTGGTATGGTTGGGCGAAGAGAAGAAATTCATGGATGAGCAGATTTAAACGATCGGTCTCTCTCAATACAATATCCATGAGCCGCTTACCTTCCGAGTCAAGTTTCAATTCTCTCTTCAGCAATTGTATGGACCCACTCATTGATGCCAGGGGATTTCTGATCTCATGGGCAATACCTGCTGCCAACTGCCCAATGGCTGCCAGCCTCTCTGCTCTCTTGACCTGGTCCTCCATTTTCTTAAATCCGGTCAAATCCTGAAAGATGAGGATTCTGCCTCTGGTCCTTCCCTTATCATCCCTCAAGGTGGAAACAGAAAACCCCAGATGCAAATTTACCCCATCTTTTCTCTTAAAGATTGTTTCCCAGCGGGGAGATCCATAATTGACATCGTCCGGTATTTTACAGTTTGGGAATGTCTCCTGGAGAGTTAAATTATATACTTCTAAGAATTTCAGGCCAGTAATCTCCTCACCCGCCCGATTGAGGAAGGTTATCCTCTCATCAGCATCAAGAGCAAGTAACCCGCTCCCCATACTCTGAATGATATTTTGGTTCAAGGCCTCTAACTCGAGAAGGTCTATCTCTCTCTCCTTCAGTTGTGCTTTAGATCTTCTCACCTGTTCTGAAAGAACACTGCTGAGGAAAGCCACCAGATAGAAGGCGGAGATATCCATTAAAATATTATAGAAGAGATTTTCTCCCTGGTAGGTTTTGATCGCAGAGAACCTGCCCGAGAGGGGCTGAATTAAACCATAAAATTCCAAATCGAGAGATACCCCATGGATTATGCTACTTGCCGAGGCAATCAATAGACCTCCCTTACGGTACAAGAGGATACTTGCGTAGATAATAGGGAAGATGTACATGAAGGAGAATACGCTATCCATACCACCAGTTGAATAGATCACACCGGCAATGAAAAGGACATCTATCACGATCTGGATGTAGGCAAAGAGCTTTAGATGCTTAAGCAGCTTCAGCAGGACTATATAGAGAAAGGTCAAGAGGTAAACAGCCCCGATGAGCGTATAGAGATAGAGCAAGAAGGAGGAAAAGTAGGTATGGGTTTCAGTAAGATGAATGAGGATGGTGGTTCCGAGGAAAAAAGTAACCCCTATTACCCTCAATAACATTAACCACTGGAGCTTCTTAAAAAGCTCTTCCCTGCTATCTTCTGCAGTGTCTTTCATCGTTCTCTTTCTGTCTGTTGATCGCTATCTCCAGCTAACGTAATTTGATGTTTCCTCAATCGATAGCGCATTGATCTCGGTGTGATATGCAAAAGTTCAGCCGCTTTCCATGCAATCCCGTTACTCCTTTCAAGGGCTTTTACAACGAGATTTTTCTCTATTTCATCAATCATTTTATCTAAGTTTATTCCTTCAGGAGGAATTTCAATCCCCAAGAGGTCGCCTATCTGTTTCTTTTTTTCCTTAAAATTAGAAAGAATAAGGCTTTCTGGGAGGAGTACGTTATAGGTTTCCAAGGCAACACTTCTCTCCAGGATGTTCTCGAGTTCCCTCACGTTTCCCGGATAACTGTAATTCAAGAGAGACTGCATGGCATAAGAGGAAATCTTCCTTATGTCCTTCTTCATCTCCCTGGAATACTTCTCAAGGAAATACTGGGCGAGGAGAGGGATATCCTCTTTCCTTTCCCTTAAGGGAGGAATATGAATCTGAATGACATTAAGACGGTAGTAGAGATCCTCCCTAAATCTTCCTTTCACCACCTTATTCTCCAGATCTTGATTGGTTGCTGAAATGATCCTCACATCAACAACCTTTTCCTCGGTATCACCAATAGGTTTAAAAGATTTCTCCTGAACAACCCTGAGCAATTTCACCTGAAGGGAAAGGGGAAGTTCTCCTACTTCATCGAGAAAGACGGTCCCCTCATGGGCAGCCTCAAAAAGACCAATTTTATCAGTGACTGCCCCTGTAAAGGAACCCTTCTTGTGTCCGAAGAGCTCGCTCTCAAGCAGGGTCTCAGGAATACCTCCACAGTTTATGGCCACAAAGGGCTTTTTGCTCTCTGCACTACAGGAGTGTGTTGCTTTGGCTATCAGTTCTTTCCCAGTTCCGCTTTCGCCTGTGATTAGGATATTGCTTTTGGAGGAAGCTATTTTCGGGATGAGGTCGAGGATACGAAGCATCTCAGGGTTCCTACAGATAATCTCACCAAATTCATATTTTCTACCAAACTCTTCCCAGTTGATCCCTTTTTCTTTACTCTTCAGAGCACTCTCAATAGCCATCTTCACAGCTTCTATTTTGAATGGCTTGGCAATATAGTCGTACGCCCCCTCTCTCATAGATTCTATGGAACCTTCCTGATTTGCAAAAGCAGTGATGAGGATTACCTTGGTGCTCGGATTGATCTCTCTTATCTTCTGAAGAACCTCCATCCCGTCGACTCTTGGCATTTTGATATCAGTAATAATAAGGTCAAAGGGGGTTTTTCTACACTGCTTTAGTGCATCTGTACCATTCGGAGCGGTAGCTACTTCGTATCCTTCTTTTTCAAGCATAATTTCCAAGAACTCCCTCATGCTCGGTTCGTCATCCACAATTAAAATTCTGGTTTTGGTAGAAGCATTGCTCTCCATCATCTATGCAACCATCTTTCCACCTACAAACGTTGCAACCACCTTACCTTTCAACTCCCATCCATGAAAAGGGGAATTTTTGCTTTTAGACTTAAACCGGCTGACATCGACGGTCATTTTACTCTCCAGATCAAGGATGGTAATATCGGCATCCATCCCCTCCTCTAAACTACCTTTTTTGAGACTAAATATCTTGGCGGGATTCACAGTAAATTTAGCAATGAGTTCTGGCAATGAAAGTATCCCTCCAAAATAAAGCATTAAACTTAAGGGGAGAGCGGTTTCCAACCCTACTATCCCGGGAGCCGCATATTCAAACTCCACATCCTTCTCTAAAGAGGAATGGGGGGCATGATCAGTAGCAATGATATCTATTGTTCCGTTTTTCAAACCCTCTTTGACTGTCTTAACATCCTTTTCCGTTCGGAGCGGTGGGTTCACTTTAGTATTGGTATCAAACCCTCTCACCGCCTCATCAGTAAGGGTGAAGTAATGAGGGGCAGTCTCTCCTGTAACCCTAACCCCTCGAGCTTTGGCATCACGGATGATCTTTACTGAACCAGCAGTACTCACATGAGCAATGTGAAGGGGGCAACCGGTAAGTTCGGATATCATGATATCTCTGGCCACCATTATTTCTTCGGCTATACATGGCACTCCCTTTAATCCCAAACAGGTCGAGACATAGCCCTCATTCATCACCCAGTTTTTAGATAGATCAGGATCCTCACAATGGGAGATAATGGGAAGAGAAAAGTTTTGGGCATACTCCATGGCTCGCCGCATCAGCTCACTGTTCTTAACCGATTTCCCATCATCCGACAGTGCTATCACACCTGCCTCTTTAAGCTCACCCATCTCCGTCAAAATCTCCCCGTTCAACCCCTTGGTAATTGCCCCAATAGGAAAGACATTGACACACCCTTCGTTCCTGGCCTTCTTTAGGATGTACTCGGTGACTGATTGGTTGTCATTCACCGGATTGGTATTGGCCAAGCAAGCAATAGACGTGAAACCCCCGTGGGCAGCTGCCTGACATCCTGTCTTTATGGTTTCCTTGTATTCATGCCCAGGTTCCCGAAGGTGGGTATGGATATCAATGAGACCAGGGATAACCAACATTCCTGTTGCATCAAATACCATAAGATCATTCGATGAATTTTTTCTTCCCGATCCTTTTCTTGTCCTATCTTTTTCTCGGGGTTTTAACTGGATGATCTTTCCCTGATCCACGAGAAGATCAAAAATCCCGTCCACCCCCTGGGCTGGATCAATTACCCTTCCATTTTCTATAACCAGCATCATTTCCCCTTTATTTTCCGATCAGGAGATAGAGGAGCGCCATTCGCACTGCCACTCCATTGGTTACCTGATCTAAAATTAAATTGTAGGGGCTATCTGCAACATCGGGTGAAAGTTCAACACCCCAGTTGATAGGTCCTGGGTGCATTATCAGGACATCAGATCGTGCTTTTTTCAGCTTTTCCAGGTCCAGACCGAAGAATCGAGAGTACTCGCGAAGTGTTGGAAAGAGAAAATCCCCCTGTCTCTCCAGTTGGATCCTGAGCATCATAATCACATCCACATCCTTTATTGCTTCATTCAGACTATGTGCAACAGTTACTCCCATCCTCTCAATAAAGAGAGGGATCATGGTATTGGGGCCGAATATCCTGACCCTGGCCCCTGTCTTTAACAAGGCGTAGATATTGGATCTCGCTACCCGGCTGTGCGTGATATCTCCAATGATTGCCACCTCAAGTCCCTCTAAATACCCCTTCCTTTCCCGGATAGTAAAAATATCCAGTAATGCCTGAGTAGGGTGTTCATGAGCCCCATCTCCTGCATTGATGATGGAGGCAGAGAGATTATCAGCGAGAATTTTGGGAGCACCAGGGGTCGGATGTCTAATCACCACCAGGTCTGGATTCATTGCCTGAAGGTTCTTTCCAGTATCTTTGAGAGTTTCGCCCTTAATCACGCTACTCGTTGAGGTGGAGATATTCACCACATCAGCGCTCAACCGCTTACCGGCAATTTCAAAAGAGGTACGGGTGCGAGTACTTGGTTCATAAAAGAGGTTAATAATTGTCTTCCCTCTCAAGGTAGGAACCTTCTTGATATCACGGGTGGAAATCTCTTTCATCGACTCCGCATTTTCCAAGATGAGCGAGATTTCCTCTACGCTGAGATCTTCAATGGCTAAAAGGTCTTTATTTTTCAGACTCATCTTTCTTTTCCTCGATGAGTACAACCTCTTCGCTGCCATCATCCTCCAGGAGTTTAACCTCCACCAGTTCGCTCCGGGAGGTAGGAATGTTCTTTCCTATATAGTCAGCTCGAATGGGCAGTTCGCGATGCCCTCGATCCAAGAGTATGGCAAGCTGGATAAATTGGGGCCTCCCTAAATCAATAATCCCATCCAGGGCTGCTCTTATTGTCCTTCCTGTATAGAGGACATCATCCACAAGGATGATCTTCTTTCCCTTCACGGAAAAGGGAATCTCCGTCTTCTTTATAACCGGTTGAGCATCTATCTCTGACAGGTCATCTCGATAGAGATTAATATCCAGAATACCTATCGGGATCTCCAAACCCTTTATACCTTTAATCTTCTGAGAAATGCGTTGAGCTAAGGTAACCCCCCTCTTCCTGATCCCAATTAAGTAGAGCTCTTCACAATCCCGGTTCCTCTCCACAATCTCGTGGGCAATCCGGGTCAGCACCCTGTCAATATCCTCTTTATCCATAATTACTTTTTTTAAGCCTGTCTGTGTCATCTCTTTCTCATAAAAAAACCTCCTTGTCGCTAACAAGAAGGTTTTCTATTGGTAAACCAACTGTGGATTGACATCTTTTTTACCCTTCTTAACCTCACAGGGTTAAATTAAAGGAATTCTTTTATCTCTATATAACCCAAATACTATAAAAAAGCAATCATTTTATTAAAAAATGTCAAGGCAAAGTAGAAATGTCCTGTTTTCGGCAAAGTAGAAATGTCCGGTTATGACGTTGTAGCCTCCATCGGTTTCTTTTGCTCTCCCCGCATGCTGTAGAAGAACTGTCGATTAGCTTTGT
>Ga0315289_10000852_pt1 | contig 47095 bp, 34 predicted proteins | sample YL17G11_40_MG_FD_203452 | JGI IMG/M metagenome (GOLD analysis project Ga0315289, IMG submission 203452) | Sediment microbial communities from Yellowstone Lake, YNP, Wyoming, USA - YL17G11_40 | ecosystem: Environmental > Aquatic > Freshwater > Lake > Sediment | place: USA: Wyoming | collected... | reverse complement strand
ACGGCCGGCTCCACGCTATTCTGGACTCGATCTGCGAGATGGGCGCCGATGGAACGGACCCCATCGAGCCGCCTCCCCACGGCGACGTCAGTCTCGAATACGTGCGCCGCAAATACGGCGCTCGACTGGTCCTCTTTGGGAACATCGAGCTGGCCGACATTGAGTCGATGGAGCCGACCGCGTTCGAGCGGCTCGTGGCGCAGGCCCTCACAGAGGGCACGGAGGGTCACGGGAGAGGCTTTGTTCTAATGCCCTCCTCCGCTCCTAACGGCCGGCAAATTACGCCGCGAATACTGAAGAACTATGAAACGATGGTGCGCCTGGCCGAAGGCTTCATCGGGTAGGGTGGGTCCTTGACCCACGCGTTTCGCCATCGAATCGTACCCCGACGCGTGGGTTGAGAACCCACCCTACGCAGCGCGGTGCCATGCCTACGCCTCGTAGGCATGCCTCATCTATCGAGTCGAACATGTCTACGCGAGCGTAGACATGGCACCCACCGCGCTGCCTGCTGCTGCTCCGTGTTTATCGTGGCGTGGCGTCGAACACGAAAACTTCGAAGGGCTTCAGTTCGAACGTGTGCTCCTCGCCTGCCGACAGAGTGAGCGGCTCGGCGGCTGAGTCATCCTTCCAGGGGCTTTTCAGCGAGTATTGGCGGGCGGCGCCTGGGGGCAGCTCGAAGGCTTTGCCGATGTCGATCGTGATCTTGCCGGACGCGTCTTTCGGATTGCGGAAGGCGAGAATGCTTTTGCGTTTGGACCAGGAGGCCCAGCCGTAGACCTCGCCCTTGGCCGGATCGCCGCCGATCCAGTGCGTGTCCACGAGCACGTCCGCGTTGTTGCGGGACCAGATCGCCGCCTCGGCGAGAGCATCCCAGGTCTTGGCGTCCAGCAGCGACGGTGTGAGATACAGCTCCTGGCAGTTCGTGCCGCTGGCGAAGAAATCACGGATGTCTTCGACCAGACGGTCGGTGTCTTTCGGCAGCCCGTGATTGGCGAACATGACACCCTGGGTCATCAGCGAGTTGATCGGGTAGAGCGGCGCCCGGCGCACGACGTTTTGATACGTCTGAGCGTCGCGGTAGGTGACCTGCTGCTGTCGCTGCGAGCCCCAGCCGCAGGTGCCCCAGTCCTTGCCGGACCGCCAGGTCGAATCCGCGTACCACAGCCAGTAGGGCGAGGACCACGTGCCGGTCGTGACGTTGATGAAGAGGTCGGGTCTGGCTTCGCGCAGATCGCCGATCAATCGCAGCAGAGCTTCCACGTCGGCCGCGAAGGCCGCCGGAGCACCGGTCGGAACACCGCCGGAACTGATCCCGTCGAACTTGAAGTAGTTCAAGCGGTAGTCCCGGACCATCCCCAGGCAGGCATCGCGGAATCTCGCGTAGTATTTGGGACCGGCCATGGAAAAGCCGTTCTTGTTCGTCTCGAAGCCTTCTTTCAGGCCGTACTTCATTCTCTCTTCCTTGGCCTTGCCGTAGCCGCCCCAGGGCGAGAGCCACGCACCTACGCCCGCGTGGTACCGCTCGGCCGCCTGTTGCAGGGCCGTGAATCCGTGGGGGAACCCCTCGTGGAAGCGCCACAGCGAAGCGGGATCGTCCCAGCCATCATCCGGAACGAACGAGTCCATCACGACCTTGCGCTTCTCGGTCAACTCCTTGCCGAACAGGTCGATCACTTTCAGAGCATCCGGCTCCAGTATCTTGCCGAGTCCGTAGCCGAGGTCGTACCAACTGTTGTAGTGGAGGAAGGGCCGATAGGGCTGGGCCCGCTCCCGCTCGACATAGTACAGGAATGCCCGCCGAAGCTGCCCCGCCGGTGCGACACCCATCGCGGAACTGTATACCTGCTCGCTGCCCGCTTTTATCGGCGTGCTTTGCGGCAGAGAACACCGAAGTTGGGCGTCAAGCGTTTGGACCTTTGCCAGCGGGTGCTCAAAGGCGAGGAAGATATCGCCCGCCGTGACCGGGGAGCCGTCCAGTATGCCGGCCGGCTTGGCCTGCGATGCTTCCAGTTGGACGAGGACGATTTCCCGAAGGGTTACGTCGGTCTTCTTGGGTGCGACAGAGACGTACTGGCGGACATAGTTGGAGCCGTCGCGCAATTCGATGCGCCATTTGACCAGGAGGTCCTCGTCGGGGGTAGCCAGGATCACACGGATATGCCTGCCGCCACTTCTTGCTCCCAGGCGAGAAGACTTCGGGTCCGACGCAAGACTCTCGCTATCCGGCCCGCGCACGATCTTCAGATCGGAGGCTTTCCAGGTTTGCCCGCCCGCCAAGAGGAGCTGAAAACACTCGCTCTCCTGCAGCGTCAGGACGGCTCCCGATTGCTTGTTCGTAACGGATACGGGTCTGAGGTGTCCGTCCGCCACGTTCCAACCGCATTCGATAGCATCATTGCCCAGAACGATCTTCCCGTTCTGCACCGAAGCTTTCGCCTCTCCTGGCATCGGGCCGGGATACTCCACAGCGCCTTCCGCCCTCATGTCACCCATTCCTAACCATCCGGCCAAGATCGTCCCACACATGAGATAGTGCTTCCAGTGTGTTCCCGCCATAGTAGGTTCCTTTCAAGTCATGAAGGGGCTTCACAAGCTTTTTCCACCAACAGGTTCAAGTCCTGCTCCTGTTTGAGGATGGACTGCACCAGCTTCATCTGGGTGCGGGTGCGGTCGAGGTTATGGCCGTCGCGGTGGACCTTGTAGTAGACGTCGCCCGCGAGGTAGTCCGTCAGGAATCGGATCAACTGCTCGAACGTGATGAGCAGGCCGCCGAAGACTAGGTGCTGTCTTTCGGCCGGCGTGAGAAAGGAGCCCGTCCCCTCAATGAAACCCTGCGCCAGGGCCTCGAACAAGGTGATATCGACTGAGACCTTCGACAAGTCACGCTCATCTTCCGCCGCCGGACAGGTGGCCGTGCGGACGAGGTCGCCGAAATCGTAGACCGATAGCCCCGGCATCACCGTGTCGAGATCGATCACACAGACGCCTGTGTTCGTGCTTGTGTCGAACATGACGTTGTTGATCTTGGCGTCGTTGTGGGCGATGCGGACGGGAATCTCGCCTCGTTGCACCAGGTCATACAAGACGTGGCAAATCGCCGCGTTCTCGAACACGAAATCGATCTCGTCCTTGGCCTGCCTCGCACGGTGGACGACATCGGCCTTGAGGACCTCTTGAAAGCGCTCGAACCGCCGGGGCGTGTTGTGAAAGCCGAGAATCGTCTCGTACAAGGGTGGCCCGGGCAAATCGATCAGCATCTTCTGAAACCAGCCGAACATCCGCGCCGCTTCGCGGGCCAGCGCCGCGGATTGGAGCGAGTCGTAGGTGACCGCGTTCTCGATGAAGTTGTACATCCGCCAGATGTTGCCGGCGGCGTCGCAATGGTAAGAGCCGTCATCTTTCGTTGCCACCACCGCCAGTTGACGCGACGCCGACCCCGAAGCAGCCGTTTCCATCTTCCCGCGTATATGCTCCGTGATGCGGACGGCGTTCGCCATCACCTGCACCGGCTTCGTGAAGACGATCTGGTTGATCCGCTGGAGCACGTACCGGTTGTTGCCGGTCGTGACGATGAACGTGTCGTTGATGTGTCCGACCGGGACGGGAGCGATGTCTGTCGGCACGCCCCGGGTGCGAAACTGTCTGGCAATGAACTGGAGATCGTGCGCCATCAGCGGTCCCAGAGCCTTTCCGGATAGATGCCTTGGTCGATCAACCGGCGGATGCAGGCGGTCGCGATGGACGTGTCCGCGCGGTACGTGACCCCAAACCACGGCTCATCAGTGCGCAGGACCTTGACCGTGGCCGTTCCGCCGGTCACCAGCTCATCGACGACAAAGGGGAGGTACAGCTCGGAGTCCTTTTCGTGGCCGCGTTCGGCGAGAAATCTCGCGAACTGCAACTCAAGGAATTCGAAGATCGAGGGCTGAAATCCCCAGAGATTCATCGAAACGAGCTCGTCTCCCGTCAGCGGGTGCGGCGTCCCATCGGGATCGAAGTACCGTATCCCATCCGCGGTCTTTTCGATCTTCTTGCGCTCGACGACCCGTTTGAGAAGCAGGTGCTCATCGCACTCGGTCACGCCTCGCGCGACGGTCCCGTGTTCGCTCAGGGTGTTCTTGAGAGTGTAGCCGACCATCGCGTAGTCGTTCGGTCCGCCCGAGCCTGTCAGGAAACCAACCATCGCTTGGAGCGAGCGGCGTCCATAGTAGTCGTCCGCATTGACCACGGCGAAAGGTCCCTGAATCGCCTCTCGACTCACCAGGATGGCGTGACCGGTGCCCCAGGGCTTCTCGCGCTCCGGCGGCAACGGGAAATCCCCGAGGCCGGCGTCCAACTCCTGGTAGGCATACGCCGCCTCGACAAAGCCGTCGAACTTGCGGCTGACCTTCGCGCGGAACGCCTCTTCAAAATAGTGCCGGATGACAAAGACCACCTTGTCGAATCCGGCGCGAATGCCGTCGTAAATGGAATAGTCGATAATGGTCTGGCCGTAGGGGCCGATCGCGTCGATCTGCTTGAGCCCGCCGTAGCGGGTCCCCAGACCCGCGGCCAGAACCAAGAGCGTTGGTTTCATGCAAAATCCTTACCTGAGTAGCAGCGCCGTGAATCCGTAGGGTGGGTTCTTAACCCACGCGTTGGGGTATTGTTCGGAGTAAACGCGTGGGTTGAGAACCCACCCTACATACTTCGCCCACAGCATCTTTGCCACCTGGAGGCTGTCACCCTGCGGCTGCGTCGGATAGACTTCCCGCTGGTCCGACCAATCGGCCATCCACCGGCGGAGTCTCCCCTGGAATTCCTTCTCATCGAAGGGCTTGTTGTTCTGGAGCGATTCGCTCAACTCCTGCAGGAACGGCTCCCAGCGGCGCGCGTAGTAGCCGCTCAGCAGGCCCGACCACTCCTTCCGGGCGTAATCGTCGAGCGAGGAGCCTTGGCCCCACCTGGTCAGGACGCGGCGGGCGTTCCATTCGAAACGCGAACGTTCCGCGTCGGTCGATCCCCAGCGCTTGGCATCCTCCAGCCAGCGGCCCAGCAGGAACTCCGCGCGGGTCGCGAGCAGTCGGTCCAGGTCGCGGATCAGGTCGAGGAACTGTTCCGACGCACTCCGGAAGGCGGAGGCGTCTTTCGCCTGTAGCGCCTGCACGAGCGCGCCGTGCAGGACCGCCGCATGATTGGACAACACCTGCCGCGCCACGTTGACCAGATCGAAGCGAAACGTGTCAATCTCGCCCAACTCGCCTGCGGCGGCAAGCAGCGCTTCCCAGGCTCCGGCCAGCTTGGCATTGTCATAAGGAGGTTTGGCCGCGGCTTGGGTATGCGGCACATAGTCCACGACCGAACGGGTGTAGTGTGCTCCGTCATAGACCGTGGCCAACAGGATTTGCCACGCCCGGTGTGCATCTTCGTTGGCCCGCCCATAGCGGCGTGTCACATAGTCCGCGAGCCATTTCTCCAAGTCGACCGGCTGGTCCCGCCAGGCCATCTCGAACATCAGATCGTAGACCACGGGATTGTATCCCAGACCCTCGTTGACGAAGCCCAAGCCGCAGGGTGGGTTCTTAACCGACGCGGGGTCCCCGACCGACACATCCTTACCGCGTTGGTTGAGAACCGATCCTGCCTGCTGATGGCGGAGCGCTGGGAGGTCCTGAGCGATCTTGTTCAAGGCGCCGCTGAGGTGGACCGTGTTGCCGAAGTTCTGGAGGTTGCACCACAGCCAGGGCTTGCCGTAGAAGGCTTCTGTTTTGGCCCACCCGGGGTTCTGCTCGCACATCAGGTCGAGCACCAGCATGCGGTCATCGGGCACGGCCCCGAACAGCGCCCGGCCCTGGGGCGGTTTCCAGAAGTCGGGACTGTTCGTGAAGATCCAGCCCTGCAGGACCCAGACAGCCGCGGCGTCACTGGCGGTCATACCCGCATAAATCGCGCGCGCCAGGTCGGCCAGATACTTCGGATCGTCGCTGGGGGGACGCATCTCGATGAAAGTGTCGGCGGCATAAAGGTGGTCCGTGCCGAAACGCTTGGCCTGCTCCTGGAGGTAGATGCTCGCGACCTTCGGGAACAAGGGGTCGAGTGGATCGAGCAGGGAGGTCTCCCACTCGATCCAGCGGATATGGTGTACTTTCGCTTCGGGAAACCGTTGCGTGAGCGCCGCCGGCACGTGGCCGGTGAAGCCTTGCAGGACCGGCGTCATACCCAGTTCGCGCTCGCGGGCGAGGATCTTCTTCGCCAGTTCCTCGTGCCGGTCGATCCAACTTTGGGGCAGCGGCCCGCCCCAGCCGTCCAGGCATCCCATCCATTGAAACGGCAGATAGGGCGGTCCGGCGAGAAACTCGCCGATCTGCCCCTCGGTCATGCCCAGCCGCCGGCAGACGGCCTGCCACACGGCCTCCTGGCCCGTCACCGCCAGCGGCAGGTTGACGCCGTTCAACGCCATCCAGTCGATCAGCCGCTCCCACTGGTTCCAGTCCCACCAGGGCAGCGAATAGCCGAAGCAGCAGTAGTTCAGGAAATAGCGATACCGCGCCCAACTGACCTCTTGTACCCTCGGCTGGACTTGCGGCAATGGATTCGGCACATGGAGCTGGCTCCCGCACAACGAGATGTCGCAGTGACAGTAGTGCTTGAGATACCAGTTCAGGCCCATGGCTATGGACGTTGCCGTGTTGCCACGCACGACGACCTTGTCACCACGGCTCTCGATCTCAAAGACATCCCGGCCCGATACGGAAGAAATCGTCTCGAAAACAAAGCGCTCCGCGTGGTGTGGCAGCACACGCCGGAGCAGCGCCTTCGCGGCCGCCGGCGCGTTTGCATCGGTGCGCCCGGACCGAGAGGCGGGTTTGTTATCCAGGGGGCGATAGTTCACCTCCAACGCCTTGAGGCGTGTGAGATGGCTGCGCAAGCGCGTCAGGAACTGGTCCCAATTACGGCTTTCGCGCGGCGACCAGACCACTTCCGCCATGGCGGCGGCACGCGGGTAAGTCATGTAGAAGCGGTGCTTCTGATTGCTGATATACTCGCCCCACAATTGTGCTTGTCCGCCGAGCACGTGTTGGGCCTGGTCCGCGTTGAGGGCGGCCGGGATCGGCTCGTACTGGTACACCTTCTCCAAACGAAGATCGCCGCCAATGGCCTTGGGTTCGGTCTGGGACGGGCCCTGGTAATAATCGAAGTAGGTGTGCGACGTGGGGGCCATGACGACATCGTGTCCCGCCCGGGCGGCGGTGATACCTCCCGCCTCGCCCCGCCAACTCATGACGGCCGCCCCGGGCGCCAGGCCGCCCTGGAGGATCTCGTCCCAACCGATCAAACGCCGCCCGTGGGAGGTCAGGAAGGCATCCATCTGCCGGATGAACCAACTGTGAAGCTCCGCCTCGTCCTTGAGCTTCATGTCGCGGATGAGCCCTTGCATCTCTTCGCACTTCTTCCAATGCTCGATGTTGGCCTCATCGCCGCCGATGTGGATGTACTTGCTCGGGAACAGGTCCATCACTTCCGTCAGCACGTCCTGCATGAAAGCGACCGTCTGGGGCCGCGGCGCCAGGACTCCCTCGTGGGCGGTCCAGCGTTTCTCCGAGGGCAGGGCATTCAACCGCGAGGGATAGAGGCCGATCTGCGGGTACGAGATGATCGCCGCGCCGGTGTGCGCCGGCATCTCGATTTCCGGCACGATCGTGATATAACGCTCAGCGGCGTAGCGGACCAGATGGCGGATGTCGTCCTGCGTGTAGAACCCGCCGGGCCGCTGGCCCTCAACCTTGTTTCGTTGGACGATGGTCGTGAAGTCCATCCACGCGCCGGTCTGGGTCAATTGCGGGTACTTCTTGATCTCGATCCGCCAGCCCTGATCGTCGGTGAAGTGGATCTGTAGGCGGTTGAACTTGTGCAACGCCATGGCGTCGAGGTACTGTTCCACCTCGGCCACGGGGATGAAGTGCCGGGCTGGGTCGATCAACAGGCCGCGCCATGCGAAGCGCGGATGATCCGTGATACGCACGCAGGGCACCGTCCACTGGACACCCTCCGCCTTCTGCCTGCCGAAGATGGCCGACGGCAGCAGTTGCCGCAGCGTCTGAACGCCGTAAAACAGCCCGGCCGGTGCGGCGGCGCGAATCGTAACGGCATCTGCCGTCGCCTCCAACTCATATCCTTCCTCGCCCAGCCGGTCGCGCAGGGATGGCTCGACCTTCAATTGTATGCTGTCTTTTGCCGTGGGCGAGTCCTGGACCAGCTTCAGTCGATAGCCCAGCGCCGGCGCCAGTGCATCGACAAGTTTGGCCGCCTCCGGAGCAGCGAGGCCCTCGGCCATCACACAAGTGGACGCGGTGATCGCAAAGGAGCCATCGCGGCACTCCAGGGAGACAGGCAAGGGGACAATGCTGGGTGTTTCGCTCGCCTGACTGAGCGTGACAAGGAAACATAGGAATAGACAGACCATCACAGCGGTTCGGTGTGCGCGCTTACTCATTCTCACCTCCTGTCTACTGAAGCTTTAGAGTCCCACCTGTCAAGTTCTCGACTTGGAGCTTTCAGGCCACAGACCCATTTGGACGGTTGCACCATTTCCCTGATCCTCCCCGTGTCACTACTGGCGCCGCAGGATGTCCACCAGTTCGTCCCTGGCCACCGGTCGATTCAATCTGCCATTGGCCGACTTGGGCGACCCGCCGCCCTTGCCGCCGACGGCGCTTTGAATTTTCTTGAGCAGGCCGCCGGCATCGAGCGTTCGGGAGCTGATCGCGATATTGGTGTCGCTGACGACCACCCCGGCGCCGTTGGTCGTCTCCGCGATCATGCCGGCCAGGACGGCGGCAAGCTCCCTCGGCAACTCGCCGACATAAACGCCGACCGGCGACGATCCAATCGTAACCGCTTCGGCGGACTTCACGAGATCGCCCAGCCGCAACGACCATATTCGTTCCACTTCTTTACCAAGCTCTTTGGATCGTTCCAGACCCTTTTGGAAGGTTGCGGGCAGATCGGAAGTAGCGCAGCCTGCCATCTTTCGCAGCTCCCGTAGAATGGCCGTCTCGGCTTGGGATCGTTCCAGGGCCTTCGCTCCGGCGAGAAACGATGCCCGCGTTCCCTGCTTTTTCGTTTCCAGGTCGAAAATGCGGATGACGCCGATCCGGCCGGTGGACGGGACGTGCGCCCCGCAGCAGGCGGACTTATCGAAGTCGCCGATCCGCACCACCCGGATCACGTCCTGTGGCGAGAGCATCTTGCCCTCGTTCTTCGTGTCGAGGGCGTCCCGCCCTCGAATCGCGGGCAGGATGCCCGCGACACGCAAGGGCGGGACGCCCTCGACACGTCGGCTTCGCGCCTGTGCATCCTGGTCATTGAACGTCGTTTCGACAGGGATATCCAGGGTGACCACGTCCATAACCCGTCGTTCGATCTGCTCTGCCGCCTCCCATTCGACCTTCTTATCGAAGTCCACCGTGCAGCTTTCCAGACCGATGTGTACACCCACCGTCTCCAAGCCGAATTGCGCGGAAGCGATTCCCGACAGGATGTGCTGGGCCGTATGCTGCGTCGCCGTATAGAGCCTGCGCTCCTTATCCAGGCGTGCCACATACCTTCCATCCGCGAGCGGCCGGTCCAGCGTGAGGACAATCTTGCCGTCCACGACTTGAATGTCTTTGACGACAGCTTCACCGATCACGCCTCGGTCTGCCGGCTGCCCACCCTCATCAGGATGAAAGAAAATCGGGTCGATCGTGACCTTGCCCGGCCCGACCGTCACCACCTCCACTTCGGTCTCAAACACATCCGGCTGCGTCCAGTACAATCTTTTCATGGCCAGGATTGTACTGCACCGCCCGGTGTCTGGCAACGTTGTGAACCGATGAACGCGGCTCGATGCCAGTCTACGACAGTTCCCGTGAATTCAAGGTGAGCAGCAGGGACTTGCGCCAGTCGAACCTTTGTCCTTGCGAATTCTAGCTTGTTTTCCAGGCTGGCCCGGTCTACAATGGGGATCATAGGAGCGAATGTTGTCTGGGATGACTCTTCAATGAACCTGCTTGCACCGTGACCCAATTTGGGCCGGCCACAGGCAAAGTAGAGGAGGTTCCACACATGATGATCACTTCCTGTCTTTTCGAAGCCCATCTCAAGTGTCCTACGAAGTGCTGGCTCCGGTCGCACGGTGAACCCGGTGAGGAAAACTGCTATGCACACTGGGTGCAGAGTCAGAATGAAATCTATCGCCGTGAAGGCATCAGACGCTTGATCGAGGGCGCTCCCTCGAATGAGTGTCTCATTGACCCGCCGACTGCAAGCAGCCTGAAGGCGGCCAAGTGGCGTCTGGCCGTTGACCTGTTGGCGCAGACCCAGGGCCTGGAATCCCGTCTGCATGTGGTGGAGCGCGTGCCCGCCGGAGGCCGGGGCAAGCCCGCCCAGTTTATCCCCATTCGCTTCGTGTTCACCAACAAGCTCAGCAAAGATGACAAGCTGCTGCTGGCGTTCGATGCCGTGGCGTTCTCGGAAGTGCTTGGGCGCGAAGTGAGTCTCGCCAGGATCATCCACGGTGATGACAGCGTCTCGCTCAAGGTGAAGACCTCAACCTTGATGAACGACGTTCGAAATCGCATCGAGGGAATACGTACCCTGCTCTCGAGTTCTTCGCCGCCTGACCTTGTGCTGAACCGGCACTGCGCCGAGTGCGAGTTTCGTCTTCGCTGTCGCCAGAAGGCGATGGAGAAAGACGACCTCAGCCTGTTGGCAAACATGACGGAGAAAGAGCGAAAGAGATACCACAGCAAGGGCATCTTCACCGTCACGCAGCTCTCCTACACCTTCCGGCCCCGCCGACGCCCAAGACGGATGCGAGACAAACGGGAGAGATACCACCACTCGCTCAAGGCGCTGGCGATTCGAGAGAAGAAAATCCACATCGTCGGATATCCGGAACTGAAGATCAGCGGTACGCCGCTCTATCTGGATGTCGAGGGGTTGCCCGACCGTGATTTCTACTACCTCATCGGCGTGCGAATCAGGCATGGCGACTCGATCGTTCAGCACAGTCTCTGGGCGGACAGCCCAGAGGACGAGAAGGTGATTTGGAGCGAGTTTCTCGGCATGCTCGCAACGGTCGAGAATCCGGTTCTCATGCACTACGGTGGGTTCGAGGCAACGTTCATGCGCCGTATGTGCCAACAGTACGGTGGGCCGGCTCACGACTCTCCGCCTGACAAGGCTATCGAGAGTTCCACCAATCTGCTGTCGGTGATCTTCTCGCAGTTCTACCTCCCAACGTATTCTAACGGCCTCAAAGATGTCGCAAAATGCCTGGACTTCCATTGGTCAGACCTGATGGCTTCTGGCGCCCGATCAGTCGCAGTGCGCTACGAGTGGGAACAATCCCGTGATCCGACCGCCAAGGAGTGGCTGGTCAGATACAATGCCGACGACTGCGAAGCGCTCGAAATTGTCGCCTCCACCCTGCTGCGGACTTGCAGACCCCAAGGTCGCCCTAGTGCGATCGACTCCGACCCCAGCGATGTGGTGAGCGTCGAATCCTTGAAGTGTCAGACGCCGTTCTCCTTTGGAAAAAAGACGTCCGTAACGCCCGATTTGGACTTTCTACGGAAGGCGGCTTATTGGGATTATCAACGCGACCGCCTGTACTTCCGATCCGCTGGTCAGCGGAGTCGCAAGCCACGCAAAGTGATCGTTGGCTGCAATACAACCTCCATGAGAATCAACAAGGTGGTCGTTCATGACGTCTCGCCCGAATGTCCGACCTGCAAGCGCATTTCCAGTAGGCCGAAAGCGACCCGTGTGAGGATTCTCTACGACCTTTGCTTTGGGCGCTTCAGCATCAAGAGATGGGTCGTGAAACACGTCTACCAGACCTATTATTGTTGGCGCTGTCAACTCATCTTTGGCCTGGAAAAGCGATTCAAGACAAGACTCAAGTTCGGGTGGAACCTCGTGGCCTACTTTCTCTATCAAGTGATCCAGTTGCGTATTTCTCAACGCATCGTCACCCAAAGCATGAACCAACTCTTCGGCCTCAACCTGAAGTGTGGCACCACAAACGAGTTCAAGTCAAGGGCCGCCGAGTTCTACAAGGAGACACAGCGTCAGATTCTCGCCCGGTTGGTCAAGGGCGACCTGATCCACGCAGATGAAACGAAGGCCAACGTGAAGGGCCAATTGGCGTACGTCTGGGTGTTCACGAATCTTCGGGAGGTCGTCTACCTTTACGCGGATACCCGAGAGGCGGACGTGCTGCACGCCACACTGGCGGGGTTCAAAGGCGTTCTGGTCTCTGACTTCTACGCAGCGTATGATTCCCTCGACTGCCCGCAACAGAAATGCCTCACACATCTCTTGCGGGACCTCAACGATGAGGTGTTGGACCATCCATACGACGAAGAACTGAAAGGATTGGTCAAGAACTTCGGCTCGCTTGTGAGGCCGATGGTGGAAACTGTGGACCGGCATGGTCTGAAACGACATTTCCTCAGAAAGCACCGTAGGTTCGTGGATCGGTTCTACAAAGAACTGGGAAGAGCGGCTTACCACAGCGAGGCAGCTCAGAAGTGTAAAGATCGTTTTGAGAAGAACCGAAACAAGCTATTCACGTTCCTGGACTACGATGGGGTCCCATGGAACAACAACAACGCCGAACACGCGATCAAGGCTTATGCGGCACTGCGAAACGTGATGGAAGGAACGTCGACCCAAGTGGGCATCGAGCAGTATCTGATCCGAATGGCATGAAGTTAAGCCATTTCTCCGCACAGATGATGGCGTTCCGAGGCCGAAAACCGCGGTTTGGCTGGCCTCCCATACCTTATCTTCATGCCATTCGTATCTGATCCTATTGAGCATCTGCGAAACGTGTGAATACCAGGGGTTGAGTTTCTTGGAGTTCCTCCGGTCCGGTGAGAAAGACGTCTACGCCTTTGCGGAGAGCCGACGGAAGCGAAGAACGAGGGCGTGCCGCGAGCCAACCGGCCTCTGATAAATTGCATCGTCCCTTCAGTGCGCAGATGGATTGAAGTCGGCCGGCTCAATCAGCACCGTCGACCTAACCTCGGACATGGCGGGGCGAACTGGAGGATGTTGGGTTGCATATAGAGAGGGGATGTGGTATAAGCGGCCTGTGTGTGGTTTCCCTGACGATGCATGACAAATGATTGGAAGGCGTTATGGAAGTAGCGGAACTGAAGACGATGATCGGCGATCTCGAGGCCCGGGTGTACAACATCCGGGACTGGCTTTGACTTGCCGACGAAGAAAAAGCAGTTGGAGGAATTGGGCAACAAGATGTCCCGGCCGGGGTTCTGGGATCACCAGGAATCGGCCCAGGCCGTCGTCAGCCAGTTGAGTGCGCTCAAGGCCCTGGTCGAGCCCGTCGAGGAGATGCAGCGCGAGGTCAAAGACCTGGCGGAGCTCTATGAACTGGCGGCCGACGAAGGGGATGCCGACGAGTTGACGCAACTGGAGGCCGATATCAAAGTCCTGGACCGGCGCTGCGGGCAGGTCGAGTTGCAGGGGCTGCTGTCGCGCCCGGAGGATATGCGCAACTGCTTCTTCGGCATCCACGCCGGGGCCGGCGGGACCGAAAGCTGCGACTGGGCGAGCATGCTGCTGCGGATGTACACCCGCTATTTCGACATGAACAAGTACAAATACGAGGAGTTGGACATCACGCCGGGGGAAGAGGCCGGCATTCGCTCGATCCAGTTGCGGGTGATCGGGCCGTTTGCCTTCGGCAAGCTCTCCTGCGAGATGGGCGTGCACCGGCTCGTACGGATCAGCCCGTTCGATGCCCAGAAACGCCGGCACACGAGCTTTGCCGCCGTCGATGTGCTCCCGGAACTGCCCGAGACGGACTTGACGCTGAAAGAAAGCGATTGCGAGATCGAGTTCTTCCGCCGTTCCTCCGGGGCGGGCGGGCAGAATGTCAACAAGGTCTCCACGGCGGTCCGCATCCGGCACGTCCCCACCGGGATCATGGTCGAGTGCGTCAACGAGCGCAGCCAGGTGCAGAACAAGAGAATGGGCCTGGCCATCCTGCAATCGAAGATCGACCGGATGGAGCAGGAGAAACGCGACAAGGAGATGAACAAGCTCTACGGCGACAAGGGCGAGATCGCCTGGGGCAACCAGATCCGCAGCTACGTGCTCCAGCCGTACCAGATGGTCAAGGATCACCGCACCGACCACCAGACCGGCAACGTCGATGCCGTCCTTGACGGCGAGCTGGAGCCGTTCATCGAAAGCTATCTGCGGCAACGCGCCAAGAAACGAATGAAAGAATAATCCGAAGTGTGAAGTTACAAGTGGCAAGCAGGACGTATGTCATTGCGAGCGCAGCGAAGCAATCTCCCGCCCGTGGGACTGGGCTTGAGATTGCTTCGTCGCTGCGCTCCTCGCAATGACATGCCTCACACTTTACACTTCAAACTCCCATCGCGGACAGCGATGAGGCGAAGACATGAAGCAGATTATCGGCGTCAAGGTCAAGACGCGAAGAGTTGAGTTTACAGAGTGCAAGACGGACGTGCTGGTCGTGGGGCGATTTGCCGACGGCGGGCCGGACGAGGCAATGGCGGCCCTTGACAGGAAACTTGGGGGTGGCATCGACCGGCTGGCCAAGCTGGGCGATTTCACGGGCAAGCCCAAGACGCACGCCCTCCTGTACAGCGACGGCAAGATTGAGGCGCAGCGCGTGCTGCTCCTGGGACTGGGCGAGCGGAAGAAGGCCACGCTGGACACGATTCGCCGGGCCGCGGCGGCGGCGGCGGGTCGGGCCGTCGATCTGAAGGTCAAGCGAATCGCGCTGGCCCTGCACCGCGCGTTCGGCGACGGTTTCGCGGCGGCCGCGCTGGGCCGGGCGATGGCCGAGGGCGCGTACCTGGGCAGCTATCGCTATGACGAATACGTCTCGGAGAACGGCAACGGCCGGCTTGGCTCGCTCGACGTGGAGATCGTGGACCCTGAGCCGGGGTGGATCCAAAGCCTGGCTCCGGGCGTCTCGGCCGGCATCGTCGTCGGGCAGGCCCAGAATTATGCGCGGACCGTCGTCAATCGGCCGGCCAATGTCATCAATCCGCCGGCTTTGGCCCAAGCGGCGCGCGACTTGGCCCGCCATCTCCAGTCGGTACGCTGCACCATCTTCGACGAGAAGGAGCTTCAGGCACGTGGGATGGGCGGCATTCTGGCGGTCGGGTCCGGGAGTCAGAGCAAGCCGAGATTGATCCGCCTGAAATACACCCCGGCCCGCAAACCGGCCCCAGGACTGCCGACCGTGGCGCTGGTGGGCAAGGCGATCACGTTCGATTCGGGCGGCATCAGCATCAAGCCGGCGCAGGACATGGACCAGATGAAGTTCGACAAGACCGGTGGCATCGCCGTGCTGGCGACGATCCGGGCGCTGGCCGAGTTGAAGCTGCCGGTGAAGGTGCTGGGCCTGATCCCGGCGGCGGAGAACCTGCCCAGCGGGTCGAGTTATCGCCCCGGCGACATCATCACGACCTACAGCGGCAAGACCGTGGAGGTCCTCAACACGGACGCGGAGGGCCGGATGGTCCTCTGCGACGCGCTGGCCTACGCCGCCCGGCAGAAATGCGACGTGATTATCGACATTGCCACGCTGACCGGCGCGTGCATGGTGGCGCTGGGCTCGTACAAGGCCGGGTTGATGAGCAACGACGATGATCTGGTCGCCCGGCTCCAGCAGGCGGCCGAAGAGAGCGGCGAGAGCGTCTGGCGTTTGCCGACGGGCGACGAATATGCGGAGGAGATGAAGAGCAAGATCGCGGACCTCAGGAACGCGGGCAGCCGCTGGGGCGGGGCTTGTACCGCAGCATCTTTCTTGCAGCAGTTCGTCGGCGCGGCGAAATGGGCCCACCTGGACATCGCCGGAATGGACGTCTTTCTCAAGCCGACGGAATACGGCTGTGTGGGCGGGACGGGCTTCGGGGTCCGGCTGCTCACGACCTATCTGATGAATCTGGTGGAACGAAAATGATACGACGGCCTTTGCGGCCGGACGTTCGAAATCGTTCCCGACGAGCGGACATCATGGCCGAACAACCAAGAGCATTCGATGTAGAGCGCATTCGCAAGGCGGTCCAGGAGATTCTGCTGGCCGTCGGCGAGGACATCAATCGGGAAGGACTGCGTCAGACGCCGGACCGGGTTGCACGGATGTACGCCGAGCTGCTCGGCGGAACGCTCGAAGACCCGCGCCTCCATTTGCAGAGCGTTTTCACCGAGAAATACGACGAGATCGTGCTGCTGCGGGATATCCCTTTCTACAGCATCTGCGAGCACCACATGCTGCCGTTCATCGGCAAGGCGCACGTGGCGTACCTGCCCACCGGCAAGGTCCTGGGCGTCAGCAAGTTGGCGCGGATCGTGGACAACTTCGCCCATCGGCTCCAGGCCCAGGAGCGCTTGACGGGGCAGATCGCCGACTTCCTCATGCAAAACCTGCGGCCGATGGGGGTGGCGGTGGTCCTGCAGGCCTCGCATAGCTGCATGACGATTCGCGGCATTCGCAAACCCGGCTCGATGATGGTCACCTCGGCCCTGCGCGGCACCTTCAAGAAGGACGCCCGCACCCGCGCCGAAGTGCTGCACCTGATGCACAACGACAACGGATAAGGATTTATGATTTACGATTTATGATTTATGATTTGAGGTCTTCTCGCAAGCGTTGTGCCTGATGCATCCTCCAATCGTAAATGGTAATATGAATTCGGAGAAAGCCGTGCGCGTCATGGACTCTGTCATCCTGAGGCAAAACCGAAGGATCTGGCCACCGAATATGAGGTTTCTCCCGCTCGCAGTCCAGATCCTTCGCTGCGCTCAGGATGACAAGCGGAGCGCACGAATCGATTCGAATCCATATAAGTCGTAAATAGTGAATTCCATGGTACGGCTCGGACGACAGGTTCGGTTCTCGATCAATCCATTTCTCGACAGCCATAGTCCGGGATTCAACTCCTACGCGTCCAAACCGGCGGGGGAAGGGCTGAGCCTCTTCCTGGAGTTGGCCGTCGAGCTGGTGGGGGCGCCGCAGCCCCAGACGGGCCTGGTGGTGAACGTCAGCGACATCGATCAGGCCGTGCGCCGCTACGCCGTGCCGGTTTTCATCGAGCGGATCGGCGAGCACCTGCGCCGCGGCGAGCACATCGGCCTGCCCCGCATTGCGTCCCTGCTCGACGCTGCCCGCGAACACCTCTGCGACAAGTTCGGGCCGGCCCGCGTGGAGCGGCTCATTCTGAAACTGGACCCCTTCAGGAAACTGGCGATGGATACGAAAGAGCCGGGCGTGCTGTACTTCAGCGAGAAATTCGAGTTCGCCGCCACCCATAAGCTGTGGAATGACTGCTTCTCCGAGCCGCAGAACCGCAGGGTCTTCGGCAAATGCGCCAATCCGACCGGCCACGGACACAACTACCTCGTGGAGGTCACGGTCAGGACGCCCGCCGCCGGACCGGCCCTGGAAATCGGGCAATTCGAGCACGTCGTGGACTTGCAGTTGATGCAGTTGGTGGATCACAAGAACCTCAATCTCGACGTGGCGGCCTTCCAGGAGAAAGTGCCGACGGTCGAGAACATCGCCATCTTTGCCTGGGCGCATCTGGCCGGCAAGTTCGACCCGGCCCGGCTTCACTGCGTCACCGTCTGGGAATCCGATCGGACCTACTGCTCCTACTGCGGTCCGGCGGCGTCGGCGTAGGATGGGCTTTAGCCCATGCGGATGACGTGACCCTCACGGGACCAAAGCAGCATGGGCTGAAGCCCATCCTACAGCTTCAGCCCGGGGGCAACGGTTGACGAATCACAGCCACACGGAGGCGAGGCCAAAGTAGAAGAGCAGGGTGAGGATGTCGGTCAAGGCGAGGGTGACCGGTCCGGCGGCGATTTTGGGGTCCAGCCGCAAGGCGTGCAGCAGCGTCGGTACACTCAAGCCCATCAGGCACGCGGAACAGAGCGATAGCAGGATGCTGACGCCGATGACCAGGGCCGGGGCCGATTCCCGACGCCACCATAAAGTAATGAGAGCCACCGCGCCGCCGCAGGCGAGGCCGAGCAGCAGGGCCGTGCTCAACTCCCGCCGGAGCGTCGCGAGATACCAATCCAGCTTGGGCCGGCTCGTCCGGAGGGCCTGGATCGTCACGGTCATCGATTGGCTGCTGACGCTATCACCCAGTCCCAGGATCAGGGTGAGAAAGAAGGCCAGCACGAGGCTCCGGGCGAGGGTCGTCTCGAAGACGCTGGCCAGCAGGGCGCAGCACAGGCCGCTGGCGATCGTGGCGAGGAGCCAGGGAAACCGGTAGCGGAAGACCTTCGCCGGGGAGGCATCCCGCACTTGGGACAGGCGGAACCCGATGGTCGCGAACACCTCGTCCGCCTTCTGCCGTTCGGCGCTGTCGAAGACCTCGCCGGTGAGCATGCTGACGTCGACGATGCCCACCAGGTGTTGCTGCTCGTCCACGACCGGGACGGCGAGGAACCGGTGCCGGACGAAGAACTCGCAGGCCTCGAGGACGGTCGTCGTGTGCGGAATCGAGACGACCGGATGCACCATGATGTCCGAGAGCGCCTGTTCCAGCCCGGCGGTGAGCAGTCGGCGCGTGGGGACCACGCCCACCAGGCGGTCTTGTTCATCAATCAGGTAGAAATAGACGATCCTCTCGCCGAGGTCGCTGCGACGGATAATGGTGAGAGCCTGCTGGACGATGAGGTCCCTGTGCAGCACGACGAAGTCCGTGCGGGCGACGGCTGTGACGGGCTGTTTCAAATGGGTCGTGTCTGAGACCATAATAGCGATCGTCCAGCGGTTGCGGTCGCGCGGCTCGTTGCCGTTTGTAGTGGGGTCCCCAACGCGAACTTACGCGTTGGGGGCCCCAGTGGACGCCGTCAGGCGTTTCTCTCTCTATGCTCTGACGAGCACACTACAAACCAGCCGCGCCACCGACGATTCCCAAAGTACGGCACACTTGGGCCTATCGGCATTCGCTGGAATCCCACGCCAAAAAAAACGCAGACTCTTTGAAGAAATGCCCGCTGCGAGTAGTCTATTGTTACAGCAGAAGACCTCCGGGGAGTCCGGAGGCTGCCGGGAGCCGGCCATTGGAAAGTGCCTGCGGACAGTCCGTATCGCTGTGCGGCGCCGACATCCGCTCGAAGGATGATTTCGAGGCGTTCGTCAAGCAGCACATGAAGGCTGCCTATCTGACCGCTTTGGGTCTGGTCGGCAACCGCGAGGATGCTCTGGAGTTGTCGCAGGAGGCGTTTTTTCGGGCCTACCAGCACTTTGACCAACTCCATGCCCAAGGCAAGTTCTTCGCCTGGTTTTACCAGATCCTGCGCAATTTGTGCTTCAGCCACCTGCGCAAGCGGCGGGTCCGCCGAGCCCACGAAGCTCCGCGTGCGGAGGACGGAGGACAGAGGACGGAGGACGGCGAGGTCGGCCGTGGTCCGGATGAGGTGGTGGATCATTTTGACCCGGAAATGGTCGCGGAGCGGAACGAGTCCAAGGACCGCCTCTGGCGGGCGATCGGCCGGCTCGATGAAAAGCATCGCGAGGTGATCATCCTGCGGCATTTCCAGAACCTGTCTTACGACGAGATGGCAAAGCTGCTGTTCTGCAATCGGGGGACGGTCACCAGCCGGCTGTTTTACGCCCGCCAACAACTGAAAGAGATACTGGAACGTGAGATGGGTCCTTCAAGAAATGTAGCCCAGCCGCCCTCGGCCGGGGAAGGATCAGGGTCCCCCAACGCGACGAATCGCGTTTGGGAGCCCTCACCCCCGAGGGCAGGGGTGCCACATACGGGGCCCCAGAAAGGAGGTCAGACGCTATGACCTGCCAGGACCATAAAGATGTCATGATGGCGTACCTGGATGAGGAGTTGAACGAGGGGCAACGGCGAACCTTCGAGGAGCACCTGGTGTCCTGTCCGGAATGTACGAAAGACCTGGCGGAGTTCAAGAAGCTCAAAGAGATTACCGACGGCGTGGCCTTTGTCGAGCCGGAGGACCGGGTGTGGAACGAGTACTGGAGCGGCGTATACAACCGGATCGAGCGGGGCACGGGGTGGATCTTGTTCTCGGTGGCCGCGATTACGCTGCTGATCTATGGGGGCTTTGAGTTGATCGAGGGGATCATTGAGGACCGGACCGTGGGGGTGTTGGCGAAGGTCGGCCTGCTGGCTCTGCTCGGCGGCCTGGCGATACTGTTTGTCTCCGTGGCGAGAGAGAGGGTATACTTCTGGAGCAGGGACCGATACAAAGATGTCAGGAGATAAACCATGCTGCTGGCCACGACAGATACGATACCCGGAAAGACGATCACGAAGTGCCTCGGCCTGGTGCGGGGCAACACGATCCGTGGCCGGCACGTAGGCAAAGACATCCTGGCGGCCCTGCGGAACCTCGTGGGCGGGGAGATCGCCGAATACACGAAGCTGCTGGGGGAATCGCGAGAACAGGCGATTGACCGGATGATCGAGGAAGCAAACAAACTGGGGGCCAACGCAATAGTTGGTATACGGTTCTCGACTTCCGAGGTAGCGACCCACGCCGCCGAGATTCTCGCCTACGGCACGGCGGTCGTCGTCGAGTAGAATCCCTGGCTCTTCTTCAGGAGGAACGCCGATGAAGACCGTGCGAACAAGCGTCTTGGTCGTGGCAATGCTCTACCCTCTCCTGTTGGCCTTCCCGGCAGGGGCCGGATCGGGCGGTGTGAAAGCCCCTTCTCTCGAAGGCTCGTGGCTGGGCACCTTGAAAGTGTCGGCCATCGAGCTGCGGGTGGTGTTCAATCTCAGTGCCAAACCGGACGGCTCGCTGACCGGGACGCTCGACAGTCTCGATCAGGGCGCCGCCGGCATCCCGATCAGCCGGATCGCCGTCGAAAATGAGCGTGTCACGGTCGAAGTGAAGACGGTCGGCGGCCGCTATGAGGGACCGCTGAACGCGGAGCGCTCCGAGATGAGCGGGAAGTGGACGCAAGGCGGCGCGTCGCTGGATCTGGTGATGAAGCGTGTGAAAGAGGTCCCGAAAGCGGTGCGGCCGCAGGAACCCAAGAAGCCGTATCCCTACCTTGACGAGGAAGTGACTTATCAGAACGCCAGGGGCGGCTTCGTGCTCGCCGGGACGCTGACGATGCCGCGGAGCGGTCAGCCGTTTCCCGCCGTGATCCTGATTACCGGCTCCGGCCAGCAGGACCGGGATGAGACCGTCTTCGGGCACCGCCCGTTCCTGATCCTGGCGGACTACCTGACCCGGCGGGGCATCGCCGTGCTCCGTGTCGACGATCGCGGTGTCGGCGGCTCCAAAGGCGACGCCTCCCAGGCTACCAGTGAGGATTTTGCCCAGGATGTTCTCGCGGGGATTGAGTATCTCAAAACCCGCAAGGAGATCGACCCCAAGCGGATCGGCCTGATCGGCCACAGCGAAGGTGGCATCATTGCCCCGATCGTGGCGACCCAGTCGCGCGACGTGGCGTTCCTCGTCCTGATGGCGGGGACCGGCGTGCCGGGTGATGTGACCGTCGAGAAGCAAATCGCCGGCCTGCTCCAGGCCGCCGGCACGGACCAGGCCGCCATCGACGCGGCGATCCGGAACCAGAGACGGGTCTATGAGGTCATCAAGACCGAGACGGACCCGAACCTGGCCAAGGAGAAAATCCGCAAGATCATTCAAGAGTCCGTAGAGGCACTTAGCGAACAGCAGAAGAAGGCCCTCCAATCGTCGGACGCCGCCGTGGACGTCCAGGCGCAGGGCGCGGCCTCCAAGTGGTTCCGCTTCTTCATCACACACGACCCGAAGACGGTCCTGCGCCAGGTCAAGTGCCCGGTCCTGGCCATCAACGGGGAGCTCGACAAACAGGTGTTGCCCGGGGACAACCTGCCAGCGATCGAGCAGGCCCTGCGGGAAGGGGGCAACCGCGACTTCACGGTCAAGGCACTGCCGCGCCTGAATCACCTCTTCCAGACTGCCAAGACGGGCAATATCGACGAATATGCCAGGATCGAAGAGACGATGGCGCCGACCGCTCTGGAGACCATCGCCCAGTGGATCCAAGGCCGGACCGAACCGAAATGATGCGAGGTGAATCATGACGCCCGAAAAGCAGATCGATCCGGGACACAACGCGGCACGCGACGCCCTGCGGATCGTTGGGCCGGTCATCGCTTTGATCGGCCTGGGTTTCATGATCGTAGGAACGGTGGATTTTTTCCGCGCCTTCGGGGGCTTTGGGCCGCCGAAGCTATTCTGGTGTCTGTTTGTTGGTATGCCGCTGCTGTTCGCGGGTGGCGTCTTGAGCTCCTATGGTTACCTGGGCCGGGTGATGCGCTATGTCGCCGGGGAGACGGCCCCTGTCGGCAAGGACACCTTCAACTACGTGGCCGAGGGGACGCGTGAAGGCGTCAGGACGGTCGCCGGTGCCATTGGCCAGGGCTTGCGGGAGGGCGGTCTGGGCGGCAGCTCACCAACGATGGTTCGCTGTGACAAGTGCAACGCCCTGGCCCCCGCCGAGGCCAGGTTCTGCGGCCAGTGCGGCCAAGCGTTTTCCAAGACCAAGCCTTGCCCCAACTGCCAGGAGTTGAACGACCCCGACGCCCGCTTCTGCGACAACTGTGGCCGTGCTTTCGGATAGGACCGGTTGGGTGTATATCACACACCATTTCATCTCCGGCAAGTGGCGGCGCCTGGTACGCACATTGTCACCCCGACGCGGAGCCTGCCCTCGACTTGATCGGGGGCGGGGGTCCAGGAACGCCGCGAGATAGATGGATTCCCGCCTTCGCGGGAATGACAAAGGTGGGAGCCTGCCGCCAAATATCCTTCATTCTGCTATAGTCCCTCAAAGCATCAGCAGGCTGATGGCCATCACCAGCATGCCGAGCACCACGCCGCTGATGACCAGGTGCCCATGCCCGTAACTGTGCGCCATGGGCAGCAGCTCGTCCAGTGAGACATAGATCATGATGCCGGCGACAAAAGCCAATATCCCCGCCAACAGCGTGGGCGTCAGGAACGGCATCAGCAACAGAAAGCCGATCAGAGCGCCGACCGGTTCGGAGATGCCGGAGAGAAAGGAATAAACGAAGGCTTTGTTCCTGTTTCCCGTCGCGTAGAGAATGGGCATCGATACCGCGATCCCCTCGGGGATATTGTGGATTGCCAGGGCGATGGCGATGAAGAGACCGAGCCGCACGTCGTTCAGCGCCGAGGCGAAGGTGGCCAGTCCCTCCGGGAAGTTATGGATCCCGATGGCCAGCGCCGTCATCACGCTCGTTCTCATGAGAGCATGGGTCTGGTCCGGGTCCTTCGGCGCCTCCAGTCCCTCGAAGTTGTGCGGGTTCTCCACCTCCGGGACCAGCAGATCGACGATTCCAATGAAGGCGATGCCGATGAAGAAGAACAAGACGCTCAGCGGCTCTCCCACGCGGCGGGAGGCACTGGGCAGCAGCTCCATGAAGGACACGTAGACCATCACACCCGCCGACAGCCCGAGGGAAAAAGACAGGTAGACGACCTTCGGCCGCCGGATGAAATAGGCGATAGTGCTGCCGATGCCGGTGGATAGTCCCGCCAGCAGCGTCAGTCCCAAAGCGATCCCTACGTTTCCTGGTGCGTCCATGTCATTCCCCGTCCGAGAATCGTGTCGTCACGCAACCTATACGCGGAGAAACGAGATCGGTGCGTACTACCGCATCCACAGCGGCAAGGCGCGGCACCCGAAATCCGAAACAAATCCAAAATCCAAAGTACCAAGACCGAAACGCTGACGCCGGCTCTTCCCTCTTCATGTCATTGCGAGGAGCGCAGCGACGAAGCAATCTCAACGCGTGGGATGGGAGGGGACCCCAAACGCGATGCGTCGCGTTTGGGAACCCAGATTGCTTCGCTTCGCTCGCAATGACATGTTTTGGGTCTTGGTTATTCGTGCTTGTTTCGGATTTCGAATTTGGAATTTCCTCTGGCATTACGGCCTGGCGGCCTGTGACGTGTCGAACTGCATCGGCTCCAGGCACGGGTTCAGTGCATGGATGATCGCCAAGTTCACCAGGTAGGCGGTGGCGGCAATAGCAAACAAGGCGGCGTAGCTGCCCGTCCACTGGAGGATGTAGCCGATGAACTTGGCGCCGAACATGCCCCCGATCGCGCCCGCCATGCCGCCGATGCCCACGACCGAGCTGACCGCCTGACGCGGCGCGGTGTCGGACACCAGCGTGTAAAGATTGGCCGAAAAGCCCTGGTGGGCGGAGGCGGCCAGGCCGACCAGCAAGGTGGCCGTCCAGAGGCCGGACACCCGCGCGGCCATGAAGACCGGCACGACGCACAGCGCGCAGATCAGCATCGTCGTCTTGCGGGCGGCGTTGACACTCCAGCCCCGCTGGAGGAGCCAGGACGAGAGCCAGCCGCCGCCGACGCTGCCCACGTCCGTCATCAGGTAGATGACCACCAGCGGCGGACCCAGGTGCAGCAAGTCCAACCCGTACTGCTTGTTCAGAAAATCCGGGACCCAGTACAGGTAAAACCACCAGATCGGCGCGCAGAGGAACATCCCGACCGCAACGGCCCACGTCTGGCGGTACCGCAGGAGCGCCAGCCAGGGAATCTTGACAACAGGGTCCGGCGGGTCGCTGCGAATGTGGGCCAGTTCCGCCGCGGATAGGCGGGGATGCGCTTCGGGGTCCCGGTAGTACAGCCCCCAGGCGGGCAACCAGGCCAAACCCAGCGCGCCCGTCATCAAGAACGCCGCGGGCCAGCCGAAAGTGAGAGTCAGCCAAGGCACCAGCAGCGCTGCGATCAGAATGCCGACGTTGGTGCCCGCGTTGAAGATGCCCGTGGCCAGGGCCCGTTCCTTCCTGGGGAACCAGATACTGACCGCCTTGATCGCCGCCGGGAAGTTGCCGCCTTCCGCCAGTCCCAGGGCGAAGCGTGCCGCACTGAAGCCGAGCACCGTCATGGGAATCACCAGGAGCCAGTCGCCGACGATGCGGGCTACGGGTGCCGCCCAGTGGCCCAGAGTCGCCTCGGGGGGAATCCATCGGGTCAGGGCGTGGGCCATCGCCGCGAGGCTCCAGAACAAGACTGCCAGGAAGTACCCCAGCCTTGTTCCGATGCGGTCGACGAGCCGCCCCGCGCCGGCGTAGCCGATCGCATACGCGACTTGAAAGGCAAAGACGATGTTGCTGTAGTCGATCTCGCTCCAGCCGAGTTGTTGAGACAATTCCGGTTTGAGGATGCCGATGACCTGGCGGTCGATGTAGTTGAGGGTCGTGGCAAAGAACAGCAGGGCACAGATGCCCCAGCGGGACCAGCCGATCGATGAGGCGCTTGTCTGTCCAAGGGCTCGAGCATCCGGCACAGAAGGATCTCCTACACAGGCCTGGCATTGTCGCGTTCTGGCGTGGACTCGTCAAGGATTGCCTTGACCGGCGACCCGTTCTTCGTTAAAAAGAATATTGGCCGGCAAGAGAGGTGTAACAAAGGCTCCGGCCACGGCAGGGGTGGGCAGACGGAAGCAGCGGAATTCGTTGTCCGAGTGAAGGGAGCCAAAGCATGACAAACACGAATGAGATCCCGCCGGTCCCCCCGAACCCCGACACGGATTCGGGGCGGGAAATGGACCCGAGTGCCCGCATGTGGGCGATGTTCTGCCATCTGGCGGCCTTCGCCGGCCTGGTGCCCGCCGTACTGGTGATCGGTTGCGTTATCGGCCCGCTGGTGGTGTGGCTGCTCAAGAAGAACGAATTTCCCTTTGTCGAGGAGCAGGGCAAGGAAGCGGTGAACTTTCAGCTCACCATGCTCCTGATCTTGTTGGCCCTGCCTCTCACCTGTATCGGAATCATCCTGGTGCCCGCCGTGCCGATTGTCGATTTCATCCTCGTGGTCATGGCGGCGATCAAGGCCGACGACGGCATTCATTACCGCTATCCATACCCGCTGATCATCCGTTTCATCAAGTAGATGCTGCGTTTTGCGATCAAACTGCTGCTCAGTCTGCTGGTGATCCTCCTGGCGACCCAGATCGGCCGCAAAATGCCGACCCTGGCGGGCCTGATTGCGGTCATGCCGCTGACGAGCCTGATTGTGCTGCTGTGGCTCTACGCGGATCACCCGGGCGACGTCTCACTCCTGATCGGTTACTGTGAAGGCGCAATGCTCGGCATCGTGCCAACGATCCTCTTTTTCGTCACGGCCCTGTTGTGCTTTCGTCGCCATCTGCCATTGTGGGCCGTCTTGAGTGCCAGCTTCGCGGTCTGGCTCCTGGGGGCCTTCGTCCATCAGTGGCTTCTCCGCAGATCGTAGACACTGTGGCACCGGTGGTCCGTAGGGTGGGTTCTTAACCCACGCGTCACGTGTGCATCGGCCAAGGCACACGTCGGTTCAGGATCCCCCCTCCACGGGACGCAGCCGTCGGCCGATAGTCCTTGATTGTTGGCCGGGGCTGCTTCATAATGACGGCGTGACATAAACATCGATTGGAGTCACCCTATGGCCGCCCAAACGTACACGCGTCGTGGTTTTCTCAAGACCCTCGGTGGCAGCGCCGCCGCAATTGCCTTTGCCAGTGACAGGGGCTTCGCCCAATCCTCCGAGCGAAAGCAGCCGAACATCGTCTTCATCCTCGCGGACGATCTCGGGTACGGCGATCCGACCTGCTACAAGGAGCAGTCGAAGATCCCGACGCCCCAGATGGACCGCCTGGCCCAGGAAGGGATTCGCTTCACGGACGCCCACACGGGATCGGCGGTCTGCACGCCCACGCGGTACGGCCTGCAGACCGGCCGGTACTGCTGGCGGTCGTCTCTCAAGAGCGGGGTCCTCAATGGGTACAGCCCGCCGCTGATCGAGACGAATCGTCTAACCATCGCCTCACTGCTCAAGAGACATGGCTACCACACGGGTTGCATCGGCAAATGGCACCTGGGTCTGGGCTGGGTCGCCCAAGACTCGACCGAGAAGCCCAAGGAAGGCAATGTCGATTGGCTCAAGCCGGTCACGCATGGGCCGCAGTCGCTGGGGTACGACTACAGTTGCATTATCCCGGCGTCGCTGGATATGGACCCGTACTGCTGGCTGGAGAACGGCCGCACCGTGGAGCCGGCGACCTCGCACACGCCCGGCAGCAAGCGGCGCTGGGACGGCGGCGGCGGATTCTGGCGGGCCGGGCCGATCGCGCCGTCGTTCGATTTCTACCAGGTCCTGCCCACCATCACGGCCAAGTCGGTGGACTTCATCAAACGCCAGACAGCGGACCGTCTCTTTTTCCTCTATGTGCCGCTGACGGCGCCGCACACGCCCTGGATGCCGACGAATGAGTTTCGGGGCAAGACCCGGGTGGACTGGTACGGCGATTTTGTCGCCGAGGTGGACTGGGCCATGGGGCAAATCATCAAGACGGTGGACGACGCCGGCTTCAGGGATAATACACTGGTGATCTTCGCCTCGGACAATGGCTCGCACTGGCCGGTCGCCCAGATCAAGCAGTTCGGCCACCGGGCGAACGGCCCGTGGCGGGGGCAGAAATCCGACATTCATGAGGGCGGCCACCGCGTGCCCTTCATCTGCCGCTGGCCCGGCCGGATCAAGCCTGGCACACAGAGCCGCCAGACGATCTGCCTGACCGACGTGTTGGCCACGTTTGCCGCCGTTGTCGGGGACTCGCTGCCGGCCAGCGCGGGCCAGGACAGTTACAATCTTCTGCCGGCCATGCTGAATCCGGACCTGGACAAGCCGATTCGCGAGGCCACCGTGCACCACTCAGGCAACGGCGTCTTCGCGATTCGCCAGGGCCCGTGGAAGCTGGTTCAGGGCCTCGGCTCCGGCGGCTTCACCGCCCCGGCGCAGGTTAAGCCGAAGCCTGGCGGGCCGCAGGGCCAACTCTACAACCTCCAGGACGATCCGGGCGAGCAGAAGAACCTCTGGCTGGAACAGCCTGAGATCGTCGAGCGCCTCGCGGCGTTGCTCGAACGCTACAAGCAACAAGGGTACAGCCGACCGATGTAATGTATATGTTCACCTCCGTAGGGGCAGGCCCCCGTGCCTGCCCTGGTGCAACCACAGAGGGCAACCACAGTACGTGGTGATTGTAAGAGGAGATGGGTCGATATGTCTGAGTGGAACTGGACACGTCGTGATTTCTTGAAGGCTCTGGGGCTTGGGGCCGTGGCATTGAATATCCCTCTGCGTTGTGCTTTCGCCGGAAACTCCAGGCGGCCCAACATCGTTCTGATCCTGTCGGACGACATGGGTTTTTCCGACGTCGGCTGCTACGGCGGCGACATCGACACGCCCAATCTCAACGCCCTGGCGGCGAAGGGCTTGCGGTTCAGCCAGTTCTACAATACCGCGCGCTGCTGTCCCACGCGGGCCTCGCTGATGAGCGGTCTGTATCCACACCAGGCGAGCGTGGGGCACATGGTCGGCGATTCCGGTTTCCCGTCGTACCGGGGTGACCTGAGCCGCAACTGTGTCACCATCGCCGAGGTGCTTCGGTCGGCGGGCTACGGTACGTACATGACCGGCAAATGGCACGTGACGCGCTTCTCGGACAAGGACGGCCCCAAGCACAATTGGCCCCTGCAACGCGGCTTCGAGCGGTACTACGGCACGATCCAGGGCGCCGCCAACTACTTCGATCCCGGGACGCTCTGCCGGGACAATACCTACATCACGCCGCTGAACGACCTGGAGTACAAGCCCGAGTCGTACTACTACACCGACGCGCTCGCCGACAATGCCGTCAAGTTCGTCCGGGAGCACTACGAGAAGACGCCGGACAAACCGTTCTTTCTCTACATGCCTTTCACGGCGGCCCACTGGCCCCTGAATGCCCCGGAGAAGGCCGTCGCCAAGTATAAAGGCAAGTACGACAAGGGCTACGCCTACTACCGGCAGCAGCACTTCGAGCGTTTGAAACAGATGGGCCTGATCCGCAGAGACTGGGACTTGAGCCCGCAAGCGGGGGACTGGGAGAAGGTCGAGAATAAGGACTGGGAGGCCCGCGGCATGGAGGTTTACGCCGCCATCATCGACACGATGGACCAGGGCATCGGGCGGGTCGTGGCGGAGCTGAAGAGACAGAGCATGCTCGACAACACGCTGATCTTCTTTCTCCAGGACAACGGCGGCTGCGCGGAGGAAATGGGCCGCCAGGCGAACGTGAACGACAAGTGGGTCGGCGCCCTGCAGAACCTCCATCCGATGGCCCCGGACGAGTTGCAACCGAAGACCTCGCCGCCGATGCAGACGCGCGACGGCCGGCCGGTGCGTGGTGGACCGACGGTGATGCCCGGTCCGGCGGATACCTACATCGCTTACGGTCGGAACTGGGCGAACGTTTCCAACACGCCGTTCCGCGAGTATAAGCATTGGGTCCACGAAGGCGGCATCTCCACGCCGCTGATCTGTCATTGGCCCGCCGGCATCAAAGCCCGCGGCTCTCTCTTCCACGAGCCCGGCCATCTGATCGACATCATGGCGACCTGCGTGGACGTCTCCGGCGCGCAATATCCAACGCAGTACCAAGGGAATGACGTCCAGCCGAGGGAGGGTGTCAGTCTCGCACCGGCGTTCCAAGGCAAGTCGCTTGGCGCACGGACGATCTTCTGGGAACACGAAGGCAACCGGGCCGTCCGCCAAGGCAAATGGAAGATCGTCTCGAAGCATCCCGGCGGCTGGGAGCTTTACGACATCGACGCCGACCGCACGGAAATGCACGACCTGGCCGCCCGGAATCCGGACAAAGTGCAGGAATTGAAAGCGCTGTACGAGGCTTGGGCCCAGCGTTGCGGCGTGCAACCCTGGCCCCTGGCAAAACCCGGGCAGCAGCAAAAGAAAAAGCAAAAGAAGAAGCAGAAGAATTGATGGGAGCCGACCCGCTCCCCTGTCACACATTCGGGTGCAGGCAGACTGATTAGTCGAAGCAGTGAATTGAGTGAGGCTCACATGGAAAGATTGAATCGACGTGGATTCCTCAAGGCTCTCGGATTGACCGCCGGGATGGCGATTCCCGCGTGCAGAAGTGCGATGAGTGCCTCGGCCGGCGAGAGCAAGAAGCGGCCGCCGAACTTCGTTATTATCTTCATTGACGACATGGGCTACGCCGATGTTGGCTGTTTCGGGGCCGAAGGGTACCAGACGCCCAACATCGACCGCATGGCCGCCGAAGGAACGCGCTTCACCGATTTCTACGCGGCGTCGTCCGTGTGTACGCCGTCACGAGCAGCCCTGATGACCGGCTGTTACCCGCAGCGCGTGGGCCTGCCGCAGGTGCTTGGCCCGAAGGCGCAGATCGGCATCAGCGATGGCGAGACCACCATCGCCCAGGTGGTCAAGCCGCTCGGCTACGCGACGGCCTGCTTTGGCAAATGGCATCTGGGCCACCTGCCGCAATTCCTGCCCACGCATCACGGCTTCGACGAATATTTCGGCCTGCCCTACTCGAACGACATGTGGCCCAAGCACCCCGAAGCCCCGAAGGACTACCCCGACCTGCCCCTGATCGAGGGCGACCGCACCATCGCCATCGACCCCGACCAGACGCAACTGACGACCTGGTACACCGAGCGGGCGGTGCGTTTCATCGAGAAGAACAAGGACCGGCCCTTCTTCCTCTATGTGCCGCACTCGATGGTGCACGTGCCACTGCACGTTTCGGACAAGTTCAAGGGTAAATCGAAGAAGGGCTTGTTTGGCGACGTGGTGATGGAGGTCGACTGGTCGGTCGGCCGGATCCTCGACACGCTCCGCCGGCTCAATCTCGACAAGGACACGATGGTCCTGTTCTGCTCGGACAACGGTCCCTGGCTCAGCTACGGCGAGCACGCCGGCTCGGCCCAGCCGCTGCGCGAGGGCAAAGGCACCTCCTTCGACGGCGGCCAGCGCGAGCCGACGCTCTTCTGGTGGCCCGGCCGAATCCCCGCCGGCAAAGTCTGCCGCGCGCCGGCCACGACGATGGACATGCTCCCGACGATCGCCGGTCTCGCGGGCGCCAAGCTGCCCGACCGCAAGATCGACGGCAAGGACATCTGGCCCCTCATCACCGGCCAACCCGGCGTCAAGAGTCCGCACGAGGCCTTCTACTACTACAATGCCTGGGCTTTGCAGGCGGTCCGCAGCGGCAATTGGAAGCTGCACTTCCCGCACGCCTACAGCACGCTGGCCGGCCGTCCCGGCGGCACCGGCGGCCAGCCCGCCAAATACGAGCAAGCCAAGATCGACCTGGCCCTCTTCGACCTGGAGAATGACGTCAGCGAGCAGCACAACGTCGCCGACCAGCATCCGGACATCGTGAAGCGACTCCGGCAACTCGCCGACGACATGCGTCAGGACCTCGGCGACGGCAAGATGCCAGGCAAAGGCCGCCGCCCACCGGGCAAGGCCTGACCGGCTTGTCATTGCCGCGAACGCGGGAATCCAGTTTGGGTAGGGTGGGGTCTTACCCCACGCGTCACAGGCGTGTCGACCGGGGCTACCGGTGTGTCATGGCGCGGAGTCGGCGATATTCTGTGCCCCGTGCAGCACGGCAAGCACATCGATCTGATCGGGCTTGATATAGTAGATGATCCGGTACGGTCCTTCGACGACCTCCCGGATCTGCGTCATTTCATATTCCGCGACCATTCGTCCGGAGAGCGGGAATTCGGCGATTTGCTGGGACCGCCGGGTCAAGCGGTCGACCATCCGCTTGGCATAGGCAGACGAATCCTGCGCGATATAGCGAGAGATCGCCTCAAGGTGGGCCAGCGCGGTGTCGGTCCAGTGGACGTTCATTCGCGTAGCCCGTACCTGTGCCGGACCTCTTTGACGTCGGTGGTCCTTCCGGCCTTGCTGTCGGCCAGCCCCCGCTCGATTACCTGTCGAACATAGATCTCGTCGATCAGGTCATCCCACGTGGCGTTCTCCGGCATCCGGTTCACCAACTCGTGGGCCTCATCTTTTCTCATCGGTTCTACCATAGCGTTCTCCAATAATCCTCACGCACCACCCCCGATCTTATCAAAACGCAGACGAGACCACAACCGCACTCGGCGAGTACTTCAGAGAGTACCTCAGAGTACCTCAGAGTTCCTCAGGAGTACCTCAGGGTCAGACCCCGAATTAAGCGTTAAGCCCGACGCCGATAAGGTCGCCTGACGATGAATTTTCTGAGGAGCGGGAATCCAGTTTGGGTAAGGTGGGGTCTTACCCCACGCGTCACACCGGCCGCGCGACGGAATCCATCCACGCGGTTTGACCATTCCTGAATACTCCTGTGAATTAGTAGGAATGGACAACGTTTGTGCAACAGTTCAAAAGCAAAAACGCCCCCGCGCGCAAATTTTTTTTATTCCTGTTCAGACAAGGGTTTACGTCAATTTCCGACCCTCGTTTTGCACAGAATTCCGTCACGATTCGTGCAACACGGAGCAAGGGTAGAGGGAGAGCGAGATCCGAGGCGGAGCTCTGATTGATGATTTGTGATTGATTATTGATGATTGAAGAAGGGAAGGAAAAGACATGGAGACGCATCCAGAGCCGAAGTCCCGGCCCCCGACCCCTGATGGGCGCCAACTGCCGACTGAGAACCGACAACTGTCGACTCCTGCTTTTATCATGCCGGTGGTCGGCCCGCCGATTCCCCGGCCGCTGCCCGGTCGGGAACGGGCCCGGGCCGAGTCTGAAAGGGCCCGGCGAGCGGAGGCGCGCCAACGCTGCTGCGGCAACTGCGCGTACAGCACGCGGCCGGCGGGCCGGTGCTTCCGGGCCGTGCTGGCGGAATACCCCACCCTGCTGGTCTGCGCGAACTGCACCGAGACGCCGGGCACCTTGATGGGGGTCCTGGCCGATGGTGCCTGCCGCAACTTCCGCCTGCGCGGTCGCACGGCCCTCCCTCGGACGCCGGTCCCGGCACCCGGCCAGCAGGTCTGTTACATTCCCCTGACGCAGAGTCTGCAGGTCATGGTCGATCCCGAGGACTACGAGTGGCTCCGCCACTGGCGCTGGCGGGCCCGGTTTGCGCCCAACGGCAGGGTCTACGCGACCGCCAGGATTCACGGCCGCACGGTGTTCATGCACCGTCTGATCATGAACCCGCCCCCCGGCATGGTGGTCGACCACATCGACGGCAACGGCGTGGACAACTGCCGCCGCAATCTCCGCAACTGCACCCACGCCCAGAACATCCACAACCTGCCCAAGCACCATGGCGTGTCACGGTTCAAGGGCGTCTGCCGGGCCAGGCACGGCCGGTGGCAGGCCGGCATCCGGACCGGCGGCCATCGGATGTACATCGGCCTCTTCGACGACGAGGTCGAGGCCGCCCACGCCCGCGACCGCTGGGCCTTCGTCCTCCACGGCTCCTTCGCCTGGCTCAACTTCCCCGAGGACTTCGCCGGCAAAGACCCCGCCGACCCCGAGTTCCAGCCGGTTCGGGAGCAAATAGAGAAGAAACGGCGAAGATGGAAAGAAGCAGAGGCGAAAGGCTCGCGGCGCAGCCGCAAGGGAAAGAGTGCCCGGTGACAGGTGACAAGTGACAAGGCAGAGTAGAGCGGCCACAGGGCCCGCGGCCGCGCTCTTGCTTGTCACTTGTCTCTTGTCACTTATCACTTTGTTCTTGTCGCTGTTCGCCGCTCTTTGACAAGTTCATACAGACTCGTTTGTCATTCCCGCGAAGGCGGGAATCCAGGACTTTTAACCGCAGAGGTCGCAGAGGCACGCAGAGGAAATGAACTGGACACGGCTTCGGCGAGAGCCGGTCGGGTGTGCTCCGCACACCGTCTTTCTAACCATGAAGAGCACGAAGCCCGCGAAGGTTACACGAAGGCGAAGCAATTAACGACCTGGATTTTTTTCTTTACAGGCAACCATCGGTAGTTCATAATCAACTGTCAGTTGGATGGCCCGCAACTCTCATGGTGAGCACGGCGAAACGTCGCGCGGGCGCATCGGGGATTACGAACTGCGAGAACATGCATCCGAATATGGGCGACTCGCTTTGTGGTCTTCCTGGCAGCCCGGATACAAGCTGCATCTATGGTTCGGCTCTATCGCCAGCAGAAAACAGGGTGTAACATGCAGATTTCGAAGATTGTTGTGGAGAACGTCAAGGGAATCCAGAGAGTCGAAATGTGTCCGGTCAAACCTGTCAATGTGCTGATCGGACGCAACAACTCCGGCAAGAGTTCCCTTCTTGGGGCGTTACGTTTCCTGACCCAGTACTTCGATGCACTAAAGGACGGGACTCCTGGCTCTGGGACGACATGCACTGTCCCTAACGAATTCGTTCGCAGAGGAAGCGAACTGAATCATAGTTTGCGCATTGTCGTGACCATTTCGCAGAGCGTCGAGGAAAGGCGTCAACAGTTTCTCTCTGCGGTCAGCGCATGGAACAGTCAGTCTCAAAGCCCCAAAATGGATGGTCACCGGGTAGATTTGCAGTTGGGGAGACAACTGTTTCAGACGATTACGTTTGCCTTTGGTGCTCATGCTCGTGGGCAGCAGTTTGGCCTTGAGTCAATAGCGACCACGTCACCAGATGAACCACATGGAAATGAAGTAATCGTGGCGAATGCAGGTGCACCTGGACAGTCTCTGAGGAGAATTAGACTTCGTGGATTATTCGCTGAGGCAAGCCGTGAGCGATACGAAACCATTTACGAAGTGGCGCAAAGACAGAGTTTTGCTAACGAGGTCGATATTCAGGTGAGCCCAACCGGCTTGGAGTGTAAGGAGCCCATCTTTGTTGACGGTCTTATTCGTCCCAGTTTTGAGTTCTTGAGGAATTGCTTTTCGTCGGTATCCCTGTTGAGCGCGTATCGACACGGAGAGGAGAAAACACTTCCACAGAAGTGGGATAAGTTGCCCGATAACGGCATGGGCTTGGTTAGCTTCGTGCACAATCTCATTTTGAACAATCATTCGCTATTCACGGAGATGGCGGAGCTCGTTAGGTGCATCGTGCCAGAAGTCGGTCGCTTACATGCGCGATTTACAGGGATGCAGGATCACAGCATCGAACTGGCGTATGAATGGCCAGATGGACGTGTGGTGAATCTCGCGAACATGGGTGGAGGTGTCGAGCAACTCGTGATCCTCGGGTGCCTATTGCTCGCTCAGAAGACAAGCTGCATTCTGTGGGAAGAACCCGAGAGTCACCTACATCCTGGGGCACAGGACGTGCTTTTGAGCGAACTGGAGTCGCGCATTGGCAAGAGTCTCATCTTTCTAACAACGCACTCACCAGTCTTCGTGCGCCCAAGCGACGCGATAGCTGTGCATGCGATCACCAATCCCGATGGTAAGAGTGCTACTGGACGGACGCTGCTGAAGGAACAATTGCAGGAAGCATGTATGATACTTGGTTCCCGACCAGGACACTTAGCGCAGGCGGACATCGTTCTCTATGTCGAAGGCAAATATGGTGCAGCCGTCGTGGAAGAGTGGCTAAAGAAATGGCCAGAGAGGGACGCGATCCTCGGCCACTTGCTTTTGGTGGTCCAGTCATGCAACCCCGATGAGATAGGGACGGATGATTTCGATCTGGGCACGCTCAAGAAACTGACGCCCAACATGATCGTATTTGTCGATAAGGATAACGATGCGGGTTCCCAAGAGCCCAAGGAATCACGCAAGAAATTGGCGGCAATGTGTCGCAAAGAGAGCATACCGTGCGTAATCACCAAGCTCAGACAGATTGAAGACTACTTCCCTCTCGAGGCGGTCAAGGCCGCTCTGCCGACCAATCTTCTCAAAACGTGGACCCACGATCCGAGCAAACCCATGAGCGAGCAACTTGAACGCAACTGGAAGAAACACAATCGAAGAGTAGCGGAGAAGATGACTTGGAGCGACTTAGAGAAGCACGAAGACCTCATGCAGGTCTTTGCAGAGGTGGCGAAGCATGCTCAGGCGTTGAGACCTTGATTGGGATTCCCCTACGTCTGGAGAGATCATCCCAACCTCTGGGAATATCGCATAGATCGCAGGGTAGATCGCAGGGTCGCACCTACACATTTCACAAACTTGCCGGGCGTGGGGTAGCCGGTTTACGCAATGGCCCTGGCGATTTCGCGACGGCTTGTCCCCAGGGCGAGGAGGGATTTGATTAGCAGGTCAATCGAGACGCTCGGGTCACCTTTTTCCATCTTGGCGATGCGGGATTGACTCGACTTGAGCATCCGGGCCAGTCCGTAGGGTGGGTTCTCAACCCACGCGTTTCCCCCCGATGTCCCTTTGACGCGTGGGTTAAGAACCCACCCTACAGGTTGCATTGTCGAGGTGAATCGGCGTTCATCCGTGTTCATCGGGGGTTGACCATTCGGGGGGGAATTCAAGAGGTCGTCCGCAGATTGCGCAGATTACACAGATTTCAAGATTCAGAAAGAATAAAATCTGCGCAAAGGTGCGAAATCCGTGGATCAGAAGAATCTCCGCGGGAACGACAATTCGCGCGTGGGTTGAGAACCCACCCTACACCTGGAACCTACGTCTTCTGAAATCCGTGTTCATCCGTGTGAATCTGTGTCAGACGGTCTTCTCTGTGTCCTCGGTGCTCTCTGTGGCCCAGGAAAAGGAAATCGGTGGGGCAAGCCCCACGCTACAGGATGGATTCCCGCCTGCGCGGGAATGACAATTCGCGCGAGTGGAGGTCGGTATCGCGATTCCCTGCCTTGTGCATTCGAGGCCGCGCGGGTACTATGAACGTGTGAATTGGCGACAGGTAATCTATTTTTTCTGTGTGAGGGCCGAGAAGTGAAGGCACAATCCTCTTCGTCGTTGGGTCGGAGGTCCATGGTCGTTGGTGCCGTCGGACTTGTTCTGTTGAGCGTGTGGGCGGCGGTGGGGTGGGCGAATGCCGGGCAAGCTCCGGCTCCACGGGCCGTGGTGGGCGCTTACTACTTTGACGGGTGGGCGGGGAAACACCGGCTGGCCGGAACGGAGGCGTGGGCGAAAGAGGCGCCGACGCACCTGTCCCAGCGGATGCTCGAGGAGTTCCCGGAACGCGAGCCGATCTGGGGCTGGCGGGATGACCGGCAGGAGATCGTCGAGCGGCAGATCGATCTGGCCGCCGATCATGGGATCGCCTTCTTTGCGTTCTGCTGGTACTGGCACCCCGCCCAACAGCAGATCGATGAGGACCCCAAGCATACCGGGCTGAATCTGTTCCTCAAGGCCCGGAACAAGGACCGCATGAAGTACTGTCTCCTGGTCGCCAATCATGAGGGTTTCCTGATCGGCAATGCCGAGAACTGGAAGCGGGCGGCTGAGCGGTGGATGCCGTATCTCACGGACAAACGGTACGTGACCGTGGACGGCAAGCCGCTGGTGATCGTTTTCAATCCGGCGGATGGAAAGAGCGACGGTCTGGCGGCGTTGCAGGAGGCGGCGAAGAAGGCGGGACTGCCGGGCGTGGCCGTCGCGGCTTGCGGCAGGGGCGATCCGAAGGCGGGCTATACGCTCCGAACGCATTACAACATTATCCCGGGCTATGCCGATGGGTCGCAGGAGCATCCATACGCCGAACTGGTCGCGGCCCACCAGAAGGCATGGTCCGGCTCTACAGAGCAGCCGTATATTCCGGAAGTTACGGCGGGTTGGGACAAGCGGCCGTGGGAAGGACCGCTGGGGTTGGGCCAAAAGCCTGGATCCTATTTCCCGGATCGGACGCCGGCGACGTTCGGGCGGTTTGTGCAGTCCGCCATAGACTGGATGGATAAGCACCCGGAGCAGACGACGAAGGAACGGCTGGTCCTCGTCTACGCCTGGAACGAGTTCGGCGAGGGCGGCTACATCGCGCCGACCAAGGGCGATCCGCAGGGCCAATACCTCAAGGCACTCCAGTCGGTCGTTCTGGGAGAGGGCCCTCGTAAGTGACGAACCCTCGCGGCGAGGCCATCTTGGCCTTGCTCTTTCGTGGCGAGGGTCTCTGGCCCTCGAAGCGCGGGCAGGATGCCCGCGCCACGCAAGGGCGGGACGCCCTCGCCACGTAAAGGACCGTCCCTACGCTATGTCTGGGCAGGGTACCCGAAGCACGTTTCAGCCTGCTTGCCGCTACCGCGGCAGAGCGACTCGGTATGACAGATGTGGATGGGGCCGACACAAGGGTAATCGGACATGATGGGCGGGATGGGGAGGATTGTTCGATGCGGCAGATGGCGGGAAATGTGCTCATCGGATTCGCGGTGCTCGGGGCGATGGGGGCGGTTCTGCTGGCGGGCGCGTCTATCGTGGAGATGGTACGTACCTATCCCACATCGGACCGTTACGCCGAAGCCGAAGGGGGCCTTCTGTTGGCCGGGGCTCTGTTGGGGCTGGAAGCGATGGTGTTCCTGATCGGGCGACACTGGCGGCAGCCGCGCGCCGAGGCAGTCGCGGAGACGCCGGAAAGCCGCCGGCGCAGCCGCCTGCTGCCGCTGGCCCTTTACCTGGGGGTCAGTATTGGAATCGGGCTGCTGGCTGGCCTTGGGCACAGGATTCTGCCCCATCTGGGGCCGCTCGCGCTGCTGATCTGGCAACCCACCTTCCTGGTGCAGATTCTGCTCGGCGGTTTCCTGGGGCTCAACCTCCAGGAAGGAGCGGAGTGGCACGCGATCCTCGTGGCCGCCAGTCTGCTGTACTTTGTCGCCTTCTTTTACCCGATTTACAGCATGGTGGTCATGGATCGGGCGGTCGAAGCCGCTCGCTATCGACGAATGAAGACGATTCTGATCCTCTTCGGCAGCGTCCATCTCCTCATCGCCCTGGCCTTGGTCGCCCTAGCCAGAGCGTAGGAACAGCATGGGCTGAAAGCCCATCCTACGCGGATACGCGGCGGGAGATTAGCGCACGGCGTTGCGGGGGATGTAGAAGATGCCGCGGCTGCCGCCGCCGTCGGCGGAGAGCGGCTTGCCTTCCGGCCGCGCGGAGACCCGCATCGCCGAGAGGTCGTTGGGATAGTAGGTCTCGACGTGGCCGTCGGTGTAGGCGGCCCGCAGCTTGACCTGTGGCCTGGCGGTATTGGGATCGGCGCCGGCCTTCCTCCACCAGGCGGATTCCAGCCATTGCTCCTCGAGAATATCGCCGCCGGGAAGTCTCTCGCAACTGGCGAACGAGTCCGGCGTCCGCCAGTGGCCGTAACCGAAGTAGTCGCTGACCAGCAGTTGACTGACCAGGCCGCCGCTGGCCGGACCGCGCGGCCCTTGGAACAATTCGCGGGGCCCGCCGAGATAGCCGGTGTAATTCCAGAAGAAGCAGTAGGTGCCGTCGACCGGGTCGGAGGTGAGGTCGTTGTCCGGGTTGTCCCAGTCGTCGCCGGCGTCCCAGGATTGCTGGAGGTACTTGTACTGCTGCGGGGCGGCCGGGCAGAACACCGTCCGGGCGTCGGGGATGTAGTCGTGCAGGTAGGCACTCATCGCGCGGTGAAGCTGCGGGCTGCGTTGCTTCTTGCCGATGAGCTGGGTCGGATCGTACCAGTGCCAATCGTTCGCCACACCCAGGGTGGCCACGGAGGGCGGGTAGAGGTCACCATTATCGGCGGCGAAGAGATTGACGGCCATGGCGACTTCGCGCTGATTCCTCATGCCCGTCAGCGCCGTGGCTTGGCGCCTCACCCCGCTCAGTGCCGGCATGAGAATTCCCATGAGCACCGAGACGATGGAGATGACCACGAGCAGCTCGACCAGAGTGAACGCTCTCTGAGGACTCCCAAGCGCGCTGCTTCGCGCCCGGAACACCTGCGTCCCACCAGCTCGCACAGAGATGGATTGGCATCTCTTGCCGATTTTCTTACCCTCCCTAACCTATATAGGCATCATTGCCTGCCGAGTCACCGGCTTGGTCACTATTATATGACCCTGCCGCCTGCGGATCAAGCCAAATTCGCGCCGCAGACGCGATTTTTACCCATTTTTTCAGATCCCCCCAGGACACTACTGATTGTAGATCGCACCTATGGTGTCACTATATCCTGCATACTCCTTTATTCGTTTTTCCTACCGAACCGGCCCCGGCTCCGCCGCGACCGAATCCAGGTCTACTTGCACAGAGGCCCGCTGCTCAAGCTGGCATACGGCGTGCCGCCGTAGGCACCCAGGTTGATCAGCCCGCCGTTGGGCACCCGCTCCCCGCGCGGACCGTCCACCGGGTCGCCGGCGTCGATGCAGGGGCTGGTCGTACTATCGAACACCCACGTGTCGGTCCACGGCACGTAGCGACCCCACTGAGACTTCAAGTGAAAGTCGGCATGGGGAGAATCGGCGAACTGCGGGTCGGCCCGGAAGTTGCCCGCCGCTGGGTTCGGGTTGCTCTGGTCGATGCAGCTAAAGTAGATCTGCCAGTTGAAATTGGCTCTCCACGCCGACAGGGGACCGTTGGTGTTGGCCCAGAGGATCGAGTTGATGATGAAGGGATTGGCGCCGCCGTAGGCGACGATGCCGGCCTGGTTGCCGGTGATGGTCAGATTCCGCAGCGTCGGGGCCGAGCCGAAGTCGCAGAAGACACCCGCGATGCCGCAGCCGGCGATCACGAAATTGGTCACAGTGGTCCCCGGACCCTCGGCATCGTAAAAGGAGAAGGCGTACCCGCGCGGGGCCGTAATCACGGCGGCATCGGCCGCACTTTGGACCGTGATGGCCTTGCCCTTGAGCCGAATCTCCTCCTGGTACACACCCGGCCAGACGACGACGGTGTCGCCGTCCTGGGCCACGTTGATTGCCTTTTGCACGGTCGCGAACGCGGTGGCTCTGCTGTGGCCGTCGTTCCCGTCCCGCCCGGATTGCCCGTCCACGTGGAGGATCGCGCGTCCTGCTCCGTTGAGGGTCTGACCCGTGGAGACGCGCGTCGTGACCCCTGCGCTGGCAGGAGTGAACCGAAGGTTGTCAATGACCACGCGGGCGCCGGCGAGCTGGAAGTAGCACGCGCCTCTGGGGGATTGGATGTAGATTTCGTGACGCCCGACCAGCAGAGGCTCGGGGGACGACCAAACCAGCCCGTCGGAGGAGATGGACCAGAACAACTTCCCCGGGGGGAATTGCGAAATCTCCGCATCGCACGGGAAGGAGATGTCCAGCCGGAGCGTGCCCTTCAATGCCCCGCCGCTCGATCCCGTGCCGACGAGAATGTTGTACCCCAACTGCGCCAGCTCCTCCCCGTAGTCCATGAAAGCGAGCCCTCTGGCGTCCCCGGTGCCGTAATAGAACAGATAGGGACGGGCCGGGGGACAATTGATATCGCGGGGCCAGAAGATGGACGAGGAATAGCAGTCGTACCGAGCCTTGTCCGTGGAGAAATCATCCGTGTACTCGAAGGCCCCTTGGGCCCGGACGGACTCCGTCGCGAGCGTCAAGAGCACGGAGGACAACAGGATGTATCGCACGAGATTCATCACCTTCACACACTTCATTCAGTGCTGTCGCAAAATACAGGATCTTTAGGTGGGCAAACCCACCTAAAGACCCACCGCCAAACAACCAGCAACTCTTTTTCAGTTGCCAATACGCATTTTACCCGGGGCCGGCAAGATTCCAACCCTGTAGGCCGACAAAGACTCCGGGGCCGAGCTTCCTGGCCCCGGAGTCCGTCGGGTCATCCACCACGTGAATCTTGGTAAGGACGACGTCCGTGTCGAGCGCTGACGGAGCGGCACCCCCTTCCCTGGCAGCATCCTTCGCTGGAGTGGATGACTCTGGTGGACGAGGAGAAGACACCCTCGCGGCTATGGTAATCCGCACGCCGGCGGGACTCGCGAAAGTCCCTTGGGCAGGCGGGAAGTTTTCAGCCGCCCCGATCATGGCTGTTCTCTCACGACCTTGGATTGGGGCGCCTATCGAAAAAGCCCTCGGCGAAGCCAGAACGTTGTTCCCGATCCTCCGCACAGAACCCCCCATCATCATTTTTGCCACGGTCGCCATATTCCACTCAGATACGACTTATGAGATACGTAAGAACCATGGGATCTGTGCTCTCAGCCGCCGAGATTGCCGTTGGCGAGCCGGACGAGCCAGAGCATGCCCGCACTCTCGCGCAACGACGCCCGCTCACTGCGGGTCGACGGAGCGGCGAACTCATCGAGCCTGGGATTCACGTCCTGGAGGTACTCGAACTCCAGCGTGCCGACCTGCGAACCGTCGGCCCACAGGTCGATCTGGCGGACCAAATCCGCCTCTATATCGATCACGTACACCAGTTTCGTCTTGCCGGAAGTGACCGTGACGCGGGCCTGGAGGCCGCCGGTCAGCACCTGAGTCTCGAAACGTACCCTTTGCTCGGCCGCATCCCGGCGGACCGAATCGATCGTGTGCAGACCCATCCAGGGCCGAGACAATCCTTTGAAGAAGCTCCCCTGGGGGTACTTGCCCAGGGCCGTTCCCTGTGCGTCCTGCAGGACGGCGCTGGAGCCGCCGTCGAGGATGGACACCGTGTCACCGATCTTCAGCCTCAGCCAGGCATTGTGCTGCTTGGCGGCGGCGTAGGTGAAGGGAATCCTGCCGGCCCCGGTGATGATCCGGTCGCGAGCACTGCCGCGCACGCGGAAGTAAGTCCACCCGCGCTGGTGCATGGCATCGCGGTGATCCGCGATCCGGGCATCGGACGGCCAATCGCTTTGGAAGTAGTCGCTGTCGAGGACGTTCGAGTTGCTGATCGTCCACGGCCGGCTGACATCGGCGTTCTCGGTCCGGCGCTCGACGACGGCCAGCAGACCCCTGCCGCGGCCGGCGGAGACCGGCTGAATATCGTTGCGGATGCCTTCCACCTGCGCCAGGAAGCCGCGCATGTCGCCGCCATCCGTCGGGAGTTTGAATACGCTCAGATCGTCCAGCCACATCCGGTAGTTGTTGATGTGGACCGTGTCGTTCGCAAAGGTGTAATTGGCCCGGTCATTCTGGAGGACGCGAGCCGGGGAGGTCCGCGACTGCGCCCGCAGCATCAACGGCCCCTGCGGTCCGTCGGGGAAATAGTACCAAAACTGCCCGTGGGCCGTGCTGGAGGTCGCATAAGGACTGACGGCGCCGGAGGTCACATTCGCCGTGCTATCAGGCGCGAAGATGGGTCTGAGGTTGGTAGTCGTCACGACCGTGCCGACGGTCAGGGCGCCCGCGGCGGCGATGGAGGCGATCCCTGTGGCACTCGTGGCCAAGCCCGCCACGGTGGCCGCCAGCCCCACCTTCAAGGCGGTTGCCGGCACCGTAAGCTGGGCCGCAGCCGCCTTGCTCGGGGCCGTCATTTTGCCGAAAACGATCAACGCGGCCAGTAGCGACCCTCGGCCGAAGCCGCTTCTCAGAAGCTCTTTCTGGAGCGCCCTCTTGGCCCGCACAAAGAGCATGCGCGTGGAGAATTCGTTGCAGCCCATCGACTCGGCGATGTCGCCGTAAGACATTCCGTCGTAACAGCGCATCACCAGGACGGCCTTGTGCCGGGTTCGGAGCTTCTCCATGGCGTTGGACACGATTTGCTTGAGTTCTTCACCGATCAGACCCTCGAAGCCCTCTTCCCGCTCTTGGGTGGTTTGCCGGCGTCGCTCCTCCGAGGCGGCCGCGTGTCGCATCGCTTTTTCCGTCCTGTAGTGACGGTGCAGCTTGTTCGTTGCGATCCCGTACAGCCACGGCCAGAACCGGTCGGTCTTTTGCAGCTTGCCCAGTATCTTGCACATTTCTAACAAGCTCTCCTGCACAATCTCTTGCGTCAGATCGTCTTTTTGCGTAAGGCGATAGACATAAACTCGCAGCCGCTCCCTGGCCATCGCCGCCAGCTTCTCCAAGCTGGGCTTGTCTCCCTGCCGGGCCCGCTCGACCAACTCTACCTGGGCTCGGGCCTGCCAATCCGCCAAGTCGGATTTGGGAGCCTCTTGACTTGCCTGCCTGTCCATACTGAGCTTCATTGTGTTTTGTATAGCAATCATTGTGCAAATAGGTGCCAAGAACTCCCCATATTGTAACACTTTTTCCGTCCGGACCGTCGGTTTTTCCGGTCGCAACGCCCTAAGTCCTTGTTGGGACAAAGGTTACATCTGCAACCTAACGGACACCCCACGGACCTGCGAACGTGTGCCGGTCACGCGGCTCATCATGGCGGCCGTACCACGCTTGACGATCCCCGCCACAGCAACTCGACGATGGGAAGACTAAAGTGGTCCAAGGAGAGCGCCGATGGTGGTAGTCTGGAGCGTTGGATCGTTCCCCGACGCGCAGCGGCGCTGCGGGCATAGTGTCACTACAGAGGGCCGAAGATGTCTGAGCTTGAAGGCGGTCAGGCGAAAATCGTCAGCGTCAGTCATCGCGACAGCGTCAAAGAAGCCGCTACGCGGATGTTCTCCCATAACGTGGGCTGTCTGATCGTCAAGGACGATCAGGGCAAGTTTATCGGACTCGTGACCGAACGGGACATTGCCCGCCACGTTGCCGTGGCGCCGGAAAACGGTGCGGGTGTCCAGGTTGCCCAGATCATGACCGATCACGTGGTTTCGTGCGCGCCCGGGATCACGGCCGGCGAAGCCCGCAAGATCATGGCGGAGCACCGGATCCGGCATCTGCCCATCGTTGCCGATGGGGCCGTGGTCGGTATCCTGTCGGCCCGCGACATCATGGGACAACAGCTCCTGGAGGATCGGGCGGCCGCCGAGGAAGTCGCCATGCTCTCCAAGTGCCTCAAGAGCATCGACTTAGCGGAAGCAGTCGAGATTGTGGCGACGGAGTCGCCCAAGCTGTTCGACGCCAGCAATTGCGTCCTGTGCCTTTTCCCGCAGGGCGACCGCAGCCGCGAGCCCGAACTGGTCAGCTCCAACCGCTGCCCGTGTGTGGCGGGCCGCATGAAGAGCCCGCAAGGCGTCGAGGAGGTCTCGTCGGACGACGGCTACTACGACGCCGAGATTCCGGCCGAATGTCGAGGCCCCGGCGGTCAGCCCCCGCGACTGGTCCTGCCGCTCGACATCGTGGGTCTGCCGGAAGTGGCCTCGGGCAAAGCCAAGCGGCTTTCGGGCTACTTGTGCATGTGCGGCCTTGCCGCCTCGGACGCCTCCAACCGGGAACTGACGCTCTACAAGGCGAGGCTGACTCGCGAGATCGTCATCGCCCATCTGACGAATGCCACGCGCTACCAGCAGGCCAGACTCACCTCGCTGACCGATCCCCTGACCGGCGTCGGATCGAGGCGGCTGCACGAGGACAAGCTCCAGGAGGAATGCGATCGGGCCAAGCGGTACAAACGGCCGTTTTCGGTGGCGATCATCGATGTCGATCACTTCAAGATGATCAACGACGTTCTGGGACATGCCGTCGGGGATGAGGCCATCTGCAAGCTAGCGGATGGCGTCCGGCGGGAAAAACGCGCCCCCGATATCCTGTCTCGCTACGGCGGAGATGAGTTTGTCCTGTTGTTGCCGGAGACCAGGGCGGCGGATGCCACCATCCTGCTGGAGCGAGTGCGGGGCAAGGTCCAGCAGATCTGTCTGGACCAGGGATTGTCGCTCTCCGTGAGTTGCGGGATTGCCGAGAGCTTCCCGGAGACGGATGAAGTGCCCGGTGACGTGATGCGGCGGGCCGACCTGGCCCTGTACGAGGCCAAAAACGGCGGCCGCAACTGCGTCAAGGTGTGGGACCAGGGCATGGCCCGGCTGATCAACAACGGCGAGCTGGAGATCGAGAAGATCAAGCGGCTCCAGCGGCGGGTCATGGGGCTGTCCGAGAAGGCGGAGAAGGTCTTCATGGAGAGCATCTGGAGCCTGGTCCAGGCTCTGGAGGCCAAGGACACCTACGCCCGCAAACACTCGGAGAATGTCGTCGCCTACGCCGTCGGCATCGCCCGGACGATGGAACTGGGGCCCAAATACGTGGACCTCATCCACCGCGCGGCCATGATCCACGACGTCGGCAAAATCGGCATCCCCGATGCCATCCTGCTCAAGCCGGACCATCTGACGCCCCACGAGCGGCACATCGTCGAGCAGCATCCCCTCATCGCCGTGCGCATCCTCGAGAAGATGAGCTTTCTGGAGAACGAGATCGCCATTGTCCGTCATCATCACGAGAAATGGAACGGGCAGGGTTATCCCGACGGCCTGGCCCGGACCGCGATTCCCCTGGGGGCCCGCATCGTCGCCGTGGCGGATACGTTTGACGCCCTGACCTCCACTCGGTCGTATCACGCCTCGCGTACCGTGGCCGAGGCCCTGCACCTGCTGAAAGACGCCTGCGGCTACGATTTTGATCTGACCGTCGTGGTGGCGATGGCCGCCTGGGTCGAAGAGGTCGCCAAACGACTGGGCACCACCGTGGAGTGCCTCGTGGCGAACGATCTGCTGGCCGCGGCCGAGACGCAAGGTGCCGTGCCTTTGCCGGAACTCGCCGACACGCTGGTCGGCGCGCCCGCCCCGTCACCTGACTCGTGACCACGCCCACCCTTCCGCAACAAACAAAGATGGATTCGACACTTACGATGTGGACAGGGCCGACCTACTTCCGCTTTCCTTTGATCTTCTCATCGCCCTCGTGTGTCTTTTTCGGTCTGCCCACCGGCAGGGGCCGCACCCGGCGGCCGAGTACGGTTTCCAGCTTCGCGAGGAAGCGGTCGCCGCCCAACGGCCGGCCCGTGTGCGTCCGCAGTCGAATCCGGGCCACTTCGCCTTCGGTCAACCCCTGTGCCAGTTCCTTGCGCCACTCCTCCGCCGAGACCTGTTTGTACCAGCGGGGCAGGTTCAACAACTCCGATTCCGCGCTCGGATTCGTATGAAGGGCGGCACTGGACCAGGCGTACTGCCAGGCCCGTCGGCACAGCTTCGCCCGCACCGGGTTCAATTCCACGTACCTCAGCGCCGGCCACAGGTGTCGCCCGTCCAGAGCACACGAGTAGAAGCGTCCCTGCCACAGATGGCCGCTGCGCCGGTGGCAGCGGTTGATGTACTGCGTGTAGCGAAAGTGGGTCCGGCCGATGGCCTGGGCCAGCGCCTCCTCCGTGTGCGGAATCGCCACCAAATGGACGTGATTGCCCATCAGGCAGTAGGCGAGGACCTCTAGTGCTTCATGCCAATTGACTTTCCGCTCTGGGCGTGTATGCTATATCTTCGTGGGAGGAAGGATTCTTTCACGGAGACTATGATTGCAGAAGAAGTATATTGTTCGGCTCACGGCCGAAGAAC
>Ga0315289_10000851_pt1 | contig 47156 bp, 34 predicted proteins | sample YL17G11_40_MG_FD_203452 | JGI IMG/M metagenome (GOLD analysis project Ga0315289, IMG submission 203452) | Sediment microbial communities from Yellowstone Lake, YNP, Wyoming, USA - YL17G11_40 | ecosystem: Environmental > Aquatic > Freshwater > Lake > Sediment | place: USA: Wyoming | collected... | reverse complement strand
GGATTATAACTGATGCTGTTATAAAGGAAAGTCCACTCTGGTTGAAGAGACGATTAGAAGCGGTCGGATTAAGGTCAATAAATAATATTGTGGATGTCACAAATTATATATTGTTTGAGTGGGGACATCCCTTACATGCATTTGATTTCGATTTGGTTTCCGGTGAGACTATTTTTGTCAGAAGTGGTGTGCAGGGCGAGAAGATTGTAACTATAGATAGTTCGGAAATAGAGTTAGGCGAAGATGACCTTGTGATTGCTGATTCCAAAGGTCCAATCGCTCTTGCAGGAGTTATGGGTGGAAAAGAAACGGAGATTAACGCTAATACCACTAAAATATTTTTGGAGTGTGCTTATTTTAATCCTCTTTCAATCAGGAGAACATCGAAAAGGCATAATATTCAAACAGAATCATCTGTTAGATTTGAAAGAGGAACAAATAAAAGTAATCTTAGTAATGTAATTAATAGAACAGCTCAACTCATAAAAGAAGTTTCTGGAGGAAGAGTGAGGAAAGGTGTCATTGATGAAAACGTATCGACAATAGTTATTCAGAATATTCCACTGGAGATAAAGAAGGTTAATAATTTATTAGGCACGAGTTTAAAAGCCCCGGAGATAGCGAATATCCTGACAAGTCTCGGTTTTGAAATTCTCAGGTCTGATAAAGAAAAATTATACGTAGTCATTCCACCCCATAGAGTGGATATATCTTCCGATGTTGATTTAATTGAAGAGGTTGGGAGACTTTATGGGTATGATAAAATTCCTTCTGACCCGCCTTATTTGACTGAAAACGAATTGATGTTGGATGAGAATTATAAGATTATTGATGGATTAAGAAATTTTATTGTCAATTTGGGGTTTCAGGAGGTGCTTAATTTTAGCTTTATAAGCGGAGATGAATGGAATCTGTTTGGTAAAGAAAGTAGAAAAATTGAATTACTCAATCCTGTTAGTAAAGAATATTCGATAATGCGGAATAGCCTGATTCCCAGTTTATTAAATAATGTTGTTTATAATCATAACAGAAATAATCTTGATTTGAGACTGTTTGAGATAGCGAGGATATATCGGGGAATGAATGAGAAAAATGAGTCAAGAGAAGATGTGGATGTGTGTATAGTATTGGCAGGAAATACGCCCGGAGATTGGGATGAGAAACCTCGCGAATATGATTTTTATGATGTGAAAGGGATTTGTGAGATTTTGTTGAATTATCTTGGGATCAAAGGTGTCAAGTACGTTGATAGTCGGAATGGGATTTTTAATTTTGGGCAATCCGCTGATGTGATTTTTAAAGAAAAAAAGATATGCAGTTTCGGTGAAATTAATTACGAGATAAAAGAGAAATACGATTTACGGTCAAGAGTTTGGGTTCTTGAAATGAATGTCAGTGAGATAAAGGAATACATAAATTTCAAAAAAGAATTTGTCGAGATACCGAAGTTCCCGGCGATTATAAGGGATTTCGCATTTGTAGTTTCACAAGACACTAAATCTGAAACTTTAGAAGAAATCATAAATAGAATCGGTGGAGAAATTGTTGAATCGGTTGAGTTATTCGATATGTATGAAGGAGAAAAGATAGAAAAGGGGAAGCGAAGTCTTGCCTATTCAGTCAAATATCGGTCAAAAGACAGAACACTTACCGATGATGAAGTGAATCGGATTATGGAAGAAACCATCAACGCCATCAAAAAAGAATGTAACGCAACATTACGACAGTAGCGGTTCGATTCATCGAACGTTTTGAAAAATAAATGAAATAAATGTAGCGATGCGATTCATCGCACAATTACGTCGCATAAATGCGACCACTACAATATTGGAAGTTAAATTATGATTGAAACAACACGTGTGCGATTTGCACCATCACCAACGGGTTATTTGCATATCGGTAGCGCTAGGGCAGCCTTGTTTAATTTTTTATTTGCTCGGCATACTAATGGTGTTTTTATCCTTCGCATTGAAGACACTGATGTTCAACGTTCAACAGAGGAATCTTACAGGAGTATTCTTGATGGTTTGCAATGGTTAGGAATTCTCTGGGATGAAGGACCAGATGTCGGGGGTCCAAAAGGTCCGTATATTCAATCTCAACGAAGAGATATTTACGAATCTTATCTTCAGAAATTATGGGATAAGGGGCTAATTTATGAGTGTTATTGCACACCAGAAGAGCTTGAAACAAGGCGTCAGGAGGCTATTAAAAACGGAGGCTCAATTAAATACGATGGCAGATGTAGTAACTTGACTCAGAATGATAGAGAGAAATTTAAGAATGAAGGAAGAAAATCATCCATAAGATTTAAAGTTCCTGAGGGGAAATATATTGTTAATGACATTGTTCGTGGTGATGTAGAATTTGATTCAGAGCAAATTGGAGATTTTATTATCAGACGTTCTGACGGAGGATTTCCTTATAATTTTGCGAATGTGATTGATGATGCATTAATGGAAATAACACATATAATTCGTGGGGAAGATTTATTACCGAGCACACCGCGTCATATAATGCTTTATAATGCCTTTGAATTTCCCGTTCCGAAATTTGCTCATCTGCCGATGATTTTAGGACCGGATAGGTCAAAACTATCCAAGCGACACGGTGCAACTTCGGTTATGGAATATAAGAGTGAAGGTTTTTTATCGGATGCGATTGTAAATTTTCTTGCCTTACTTGGCTGGATGCCGGCTGAGTCACCTGAGAAAGACGATGAAAATGAGTCGAAAATGACGGAGATAATGAGTCGAAATGAAATAATCGCAAAGTTTAGTCTTGAGAGAATTTCGAAATCAGGTGCTATTTTTGATATTGGGAAGCTTAAATGGATGAATGGAGTTTATATACGAAAATTAGATGATAAACAATTATTGCAAGAAACTCAGCCATTTATAAAAGAAGAATTTAAACAACGAGGCAAGGATTTATTGAAGGCGGTGCAATTGGTTAAAAATAATTTGTCAACATTGAATGAGGTTAATGACTACATAAAAGTATTTTTTGAGATGCCGATTTACACCTCCGGGGCTATTGAAGAACAAATTAATAAAAATGTTTTTCTGAAAGTCATAAGGGTTTTGATTGAAGTGCTGAATCAGACAGAAATAGAAATTGATGATATTAATATTAAAGATATCGTTAAAAAAGTTACTTCAGAAAGTGGAGTTAAAGGAAAAGATTTGTATATGTCCATAAGATTAGGAGTAACAGCTCAAGTCCACGGACCCGATTTAGTCGGAACACTTGTAGTTCTGGGGAAAGAAGAAATATTGAAACGATTGAAACTTGTATTATCGAATTTTAAAGAGTAAAAGATATTTAACAGCGAATTGCACGAATCTGCACGAATTAATAAAGATTGTTAAAACTTATTAATATTCAAGGTTATTATGGTAACCGCAAAAATTCCTGAACAAATTTATCTTTATGATGATGAGTTAAAGAAAATAAAATGGTTAACCTATGGGTATTCGACAAAGTTGTTTAAGACAAATAGCGATGATAAAGTTGAGCAGGTAAGAGATTTCGCCCGCATTCTTATAGGGAAAGAAATTCCTATCTATATTGGTGATCAGGTTCATAAGGATAACATTCAAGTAGTAGACGATACAACTCAGAGTAATGTTGGAAATGTCACAATTTTCCCCGAGACCGATGCATTGATTCTCAAAAAGAGAAATTCTGCGATTGGTATTTTAACAGCGGATTGTTTACCAATATTAATTGTTGATATAAAAAACAAAGTCGTCGCTTTGGTTCATTCAGGTTGGAAAGGAACGCTGTTGAATATTGTTGGAAAATGTATAAACAAGATGATTGAGAAAGTTGGAACGAAAGTTGAGGATTTGAAAGTATGGATTGCTCCCGCGATTGGTGTGTGTTGTTACGAGGTTGGGGAAGAAGTTTTGAGTCAGTATAAGGCACAGTTTGAGTTTTATGATGAAATGGTTAAGGGGAAAAATTTAGACCTTGTTAAAACTGCCAGATTACAATTGAAGGTTTCGGGTTTAGAGGATAATCAGATTAAATCTGCGGATATCTGCACGAAATGCAATTCTCACATCTTCTATTCCCATAGAGCTGGAAATAATAAGGATGGGAGAAATATATTATTGGTAGCAATAAAATAAAAAAAGCTTTGACCACGAAAACACGAAAGCACGAAAAAACAATCACAAAGAGTATATAGAAGGAAGAGGATTAATTTAAAAAATATTAGCCACGAAAGAACACTAAATTACACTAAAAAAATTTTTCCATTTTCGTGTTCTTTTATATGATTTCATGGCTATAATTAGGTATTCGCGAAGATTCGCATGATTAGCGGTTAAATAGATTTTTAATATGTTGTCGCTAATTTCCTAAATTTTACTTACTCCATTATATCCAAATATCAAACCGAATCCAATTAGAATCACACCACATATTGTGATAATTATTTGGAAATGTTTATCTGAAATTATTTTTTTACTCATTACGATTGAAATACTCACTATAGAGAACCAGACTAAATCTGACATTATGTGACCGAAATAAAAATAGACGATTCCTAATCGGATATTCCTCATAGAATCCAGAATTAGATTTAATCCAATCGTTGCCCACCATAGCGTCCAATAAGGGTTTGAGAGACTTGTTAATATTCCTGCAAAAACGGGCGAATTAATGCTTACGGCTGATTTTTTTTCTTTATCATCTTTTTCATCAACACTTGCAAATTTGATTTTGGATGCGTTTTTTATCATATCCCATCCCATCCAAAAAAGGACAATAGCTCCTATCAGGCTGATTATGATGATTGATGTATTACTATTGATGATTGAACCGAGACCAAAAACAAGTAATATCAAAAGTAATAATTCAAGGATACTGTGACCCAGAACAATTAGTGGACCTGCCATTAAGCCTTTCTTATGCGAATGTTCAATAGTGACAGCCAGCATAGGTCCAGGCATCATTGCACCTGTTAATCCGATGATAAATGATTTTATGAATATTCCAAACATTTGTGATATATATGGTTCAACATAATTTTTTGTAAGAGAACTTTTAGACAGGATTTACAGGATTGAAATGATACAATACTAAAAACTCTAATCCTGTTCATCAATCCCCAATTCCCTTTAGAATAGGGGAGGTTAAGTTTTGTATATAAACGAAAAATATTTATGTGGAGTGCGGTAGCTTGCTACCGCTTTATCTTGCGAGACCTTGGTCTCGCCTATTTGTGGGGGACGCATATATGCGTCCCCTACAGTGGAAGCAAGCTTCCACAAAACAAAGCGAAAGCAAGCTTTCGCACTCCAAAGCTTGTCCCAGTGAAAATGGGGAACTAATTTGTGACCAATAATTTTCAAAAATTTATTATGTCGCAATAAAATGCGAGATAAATCTCGCACCACATTTTGAAACCTTACATCTTTTCCCTAACAATATCACCTTCACTTCTTGTTCCATTAGTTGGGTCGTAGAATATTTCTCCATTATTATCAGTATTATCAGGTCCAAGGCTGTATACTTTCCAGGAATTCTTTTCTGCATTTAGTTTATACTTATAAGTTTCAGATGTATTGAATGGGTCATTAAAGATTTTTGTTATGTAAGCAATTGGTGTTGTCATTTGCTCTAATCTCTGTGGATATTTATTCCAATCCACAAAATAGGATTCAAGTCCAGTATTAATAGACCTTAACTCTGCCTGCACTCGTGATACTTTCGACCGACCTTGAGCTTCTATAGCACTGGCAGCGAAATGAGGTATAGCTATTCCTATCATTGGTAGGGTAGATGCGATGTCGAAAACTCCATCAGAATATGATTCCATTTTGATTTTGTTTTTTTCAGTGACTAAGACTGCTCCTGAGCCGAATAAATGAGAGGCAATCGCATCAAAATTAGGTAATTCTGGTATCTTTCCGCCCATTTTTGCCGCAAATGCTAAGCTCAATAAATTAGGTATCGCCGGCAACGTGTCAGCAATATAAGAGTAACTAATTGCTGAATAGTTCTTTGGCAATTCCTTTACGACGTTTTTGAATTTTGGATTTCCTGATAAATTCTTGTTATTTGTAAGGCAATCAAGAGCTTTTGTAATTCCTGATTGTTGATTTGAGATAATGAAATAATCGCCAACTACGCCATAAGCTATCTGAACGGGGATATTGGGAAGGATAAGATAATTGTATTTCTTATTCTGATAAGTTGCTTCCTGGGGAGTTATTCCTGTTTTTGCAATTAGCTTTTTAAAGGCTTCTAAGAATTTGTTCGAGTCTTTCAATTCAACAAAAATCTGTATCGTTGAAGTTAATGATAATCCGCCACCACCCGCAAATGCAACCTCAGCACCGATGGGCGCTAATAAATCTTCTTCTAAATTAAAACCCATATTAGTTTCAAATGATGCCATATCTAACTCAAATTGTTGATACTCTTTTTCTGATGCGAATTTTTTAATGTTCGCCTTAATTTCTTCCCATATTTTTTTAGGTTCTTTGATAGAGGAAGCAAAATAAAATGTAGAATCTTCACTGACAAGTTTAATTGAATTAAGTTTCCTATTTTCACCAATTAATCCCATTATACCTTTTCTTTCACCGATAATTGAAACAAATCCTTTATTCTGGAATCCTTTGTCTTTTATAGAGGATGAGAAAATGCAATAATTCACATCGGATAATCCCAGAGCTGATATAATTTCTGTCGGTTTCGGTTGATTAGGTTTGGCATATTTATCAAGGTTTGCCTTAATGAGAATGTTGTGAATGTCAATGAAGGCAACAGTGTGAAAATTCTTTTGTGTGGTATCAGCAATTTCTTTAAATTTTGCAGTTGTGTAGAAACTGTTAACAGGATTTTGATTTGTCTCAATTAAGAATTTAATTTCATCAGGAGATTTTGCAAAGATGTATAACCCTTTGTCATTTAAGTAATAAATAGTTTTATCCTGACGCCCTAATTTTTTTAACTCAAGATTATTCACATTTTCTTTTTCAAAAACGAATTCAGGTATTTTCTCTTTTACCTTTGGAACGATTTTTGTTTCAATTAAAGTATCCAGGTCATTTGGATTTTTTTTCATATCGATTAGGAGAGCGAGTTTCACATTATTTGGCGTATCAAAATTTCCCCAAACACATAGAACCACATCGCCCTTAAACATAGCAATAAAATCATCTATTGTGAATCCCATTTCCTGGGAAAACTTGTTAAAGAAAGGATCAATCTTATTCTTTTTCCAATTTGCATTATTAGGGTCAGTCCAGATTTCCCATAAAACAGTCTTTTTAAAATTCTCTTTAAAGTCCTCTAAGTTTTTAAAAGCCACATAAACGAAGGCATCTGATGGAACATAAGAATCAAGAGATGTTAGTCTCTCGACTTTAGTCGCTTTTGTTGCTTGCTCTTTACCTGCTTCTTCTTTCTTTGCACAACTACTGATAATAAATAAGAATGAAATTACCAAAATTAGACTGATTGCCCACTTAGTTGTTTTCATTTCTCATTCTCCCTTGTTTTTTAAAAGATGAAAAAAAGGCGTGATTAACTTTTAAGTTTGAATAATTACAAGGCATAATATGTTAATGAATTCACAAAATCAATAATAATATATTCAAAAATTATTGATGCATTTAATCTCGTTTGTAGTTCTCACTCTCTGTTTTCACGAGGACAAGTTTAGTGGGAATAGTTTTTACCTGCTAAAGCAGGGACTACAAAAAGGATAGGATAGTGGCCTGGAGTCTTTTTCCAGATGCTGAACCAAGTTCGGCATGACAGAAAGATGAAAATGTCATTCCGAACTTGTTTCGGAATCTCTGACAAAAGAGTCAGGGCTACAAAAATTGGGTTTATCAAGACCGACTATAATAGTTGGACGAGATTATCCCTATAATTTTTATATGTTATATAAAAAAAAGAGGGACTGATATGTATCATCTGTCCCTCTTTTTAAGCTTATGATGAACGCATATATGCATTCACGGCTGATTTTTATTCATACAAATACCACACCGAATTTTTAACTGAAGTTTGCGAAGATTTTCCTTCAGCATTTACGTTAAATGCGCCTATCTTAAATCCATATCTTCCATTTGGATTAGTTACAATTACAGTTCTTGGTCCTGGGGTGGCATCAGAAGCAATACTAATATTAGCATTTATTTCGCTTGGTAATGTTGCTATAGCACTGTTAACTGTAATTCCTTCTCCGAAACTGACTATTGCACCTTTAACAAAATTAATTCCTGTAATAAGAACATCTAATATAACTGGGTTATCTTTGTTGACTGAAGCATTATTGGGATTGACAGAAAATACTGCTGGATAACCAAGATTCCTGACAGATGTAGTTCTTACAGCATTGAAGTTTGTACCAATTATATTATTAATCCACATCTGGTTCATTTCACCACGGAACCATACTCCACCCGGAGTATTATAATAGCGTCCGACGTTTCCGACAATTAAATCTAAATCGCCATCACTGTCGATATCGGCAAATTTTACAGCCCTGCTCGGAGTATTATTAGTTGCTGGAAATTCGGTAGCTGCAAGGTCTGTAAAAACCCCATCACCATCATTTATCAGCAATTGATTTGCCTGTGGTGGAATTTGATCTGTAGAACCATCATTAGCTACTACAATGTCCATATCACCATCTAAATCAACATCGCCAGCATCAGCTCCAAAACTTGCAGTAGTTGCGCTCGGGAGCCTGGCTTCTGTCTCATCAATGAAACTCATAGCCTGTTGGTCTAACCATTGATTAATCAATATTATGTTTTGTCCATTAGCATTTGTTATAAAGATGTCCCAACTCGGATCAAATTTCCCATCACCATCTTTATCTTCGTAATCTATAACACCATTGAAATTTTTATCTTCACCTGGATCAAGTATACCATTGCCGTTAATATCTTCAGTAGGTTCACCTTTACCATCAAAATCTGCTATAGTTAAGCTTGTCCATTTAGCTAAATATATAGACTCAAGGTCATCAGGTACATAGACAGGTGGGAAAATAGCAGAATCTGTGATTTCAAGGAACCTTAGCCAATCATCCGGGAACTGAGCCGGTCCCTGGTTAATTAATAATCTACAACTTGGGTGGAAATTGGCGGGTTTGGGAGTTATTGTATAAGTGGCATTAGCAAAAACAATGTCTGTTAGTCCATCACCATTGAAATCGGCTACTGCGACATCATTCGTATCATCCATATAGAGATTACTTCCATTAAGTGGCATTAAATCCGATGTTTTATTCGAAAACGCACCTGTTCTATCATTTACATATATTGTATTAGCAGCACCACCATTTTCGATGCCATTAGCTGTAATAATGTCGAGGTTTCCATCATTGTCATAGTCAATAAAAGCGCCTGCCTTTGAATATTCATCTGTTGGCACAGGTAAGACATAGGGTTTCCTGAATGGAAGATTTTTCTCTGTTACATCAAAGAATAATCCGTCACCGATTAAATCAATGTCTGGCTTGGTATTATTAATATACAGATATAAGTCTTGTATATCTTCTGAACTATCAACGTTCAAGAATAATCCATTATATCTTGCCAGGTTTACAACATACATATCTAAATCACCATCATTATCAATATCACCAAATAATATGTCAGAAGTTGGGTTTTCTGCTCTGGGCCAAACAGACTCGGAATAATCAGGTAGAGAAATAAACGGGAAATCAAAAACAAGATATTGTAGACCAGGAGCAGGAAATCTTGAACAGCCAACCTTAAACGTTAGTATACTCTGATTAAGTGGTCTACCAATATTGATTAATAACTGGTTTGTATCACCAGTGGAAACAAATCTTGCTCCGTTTGAAAATGCAATATCCATATTCCCATCAAGATTAACGTCCCCCACTGTTATTCCATTTGTTGTATTAGAGAATACCATGTTGATAATAGGAGGTTGTTCTGGGAATCCATAATAATATGGGAAAGATGCCAATGACGCATCAAAGAACATCTTGAAGTCCGTTGAGCTTTCAGGAGTAACTCCACCGTTTATGGTCATATTCCGTAAGAGTGCGCTTTGTTCACCCGGATTGCATAAAAATACATCTGTATCACCATCATTGTCCGCATCTCCCACTGCAAGTCCGAATGTATCATCCAGGAAAGTTGGAAGGGCGTTCGTTGTAATGTCTGTAAAATGAGCTTGACCATCGTTCTGCAACACCTGGTTCAATGATCTATCGCTATTGGTGATAAACATATCAAAATCTCCGTCTAAATCGAAATCAGCTACTTGGACTGACTTGGCAGCACCAGTGCGAGGGGGTATGTTATCAGTTGGACCTGTCCCAACTGTCCCTTGAGTAAATTCAGCTTGACCTCCATCGCTGAGGAAATAAGAAGGTCCTGTTGTCCACCCCCAATCATATAATTTAACTTCTGGGAAATCTCCACCTTCATGAACTTGCCAGGATGGCCAGACCCAGTTAAAGAAGATTTGATGATTTTGATCGGGTATCGTAGAGTTTATCATAAATATATCCTTACTTCCATCTCCATTAAAGTCTGCTACAGCTACACCATAAGAGTTTGTATTAGCCACATCTATTTGGTTCACATCACCACCCACAGCACCTGCAAATCCAGAAGGAATGCCAATATATTCCGGAACCCCATCACTATCGGGGTCATAAAATACATCATCAGGTATGTCATCATCATTTGTATCATCCGGAATGGGATAACCACCGAGATGTGTTGGATCTGCTGTGTCTATAATCCAATCAAATCCGTAAGTGATATTCCAGAAATATCCATCACCATCATTTCTATATATATGGTCATGACCAAGAGTTGAAGAAGCATCTACCACCGTATCATTGACTAAAACCAAATCTAATGATTCATCTCCGTTAAAGTCAGCAAGGACAACTTGCTCTGTCATACTAAGGTCTTCATCTGGTCCAATAATAGACCTTTCATTTCCAATATCTGGGAACTCAGGTAATTTAGCAATTCTATCCTGGTTTTCAGGATATTGGAAATATTGCTTTCCATACCAGAAAGAAGCGCCTCCACAAGCAGGAATGGGAAGTAAAGGATTTTTCTGGTCGCATACGCCACCTGGTTTATAGTCCCAGCCAAATGTTTGGTCAGAGAAGAATCCAAATCCATCATTTATTAATACTCTTTCACTAAAGGCAATGAAATATGTACCATATCTTGCCACATCTACATTATTTACCTGTATAATGTCATAAGTATCCATCATTGTGTATATAAGATGATAATTTGATACTACAATATCAATGGCACCATCGTTGTCGATATCGCCTACATCTGATCTTGTTGACATATCCAGGTATCCGAATATGTCACCACCTTTAAATGTAGATAAGTCACCTGTCCAGGGTCCTGAATCGAGAATTCCCGGTAATCGCCCGACACCTCTATCAGCTAATTGATCGTTGTCTCTATCGGGGAATCTTGGGTCGTGTAGAAGCTCACCACCACGAATGGGATTTGTGATTGAATAAACAGTCTCGTCTAAAAAGAATCCATCAGCGATTTCATCTGAATCAGGATTGGGATTAATGGCAGGGTCATCAATGTCTATATTTATGTAAATTCTATTTTGAGCACCAAAAGTGATAGGAAAGCCCGGTGTAGCAAAATTTGAGACAAAAATGTCTAAATCCCCATCATTATCAAGGTCAGCTAACTTTACATCATACGCAGCCTCAGTTTGCATAGGTAATACTCTATCATCAGCGGTATTCGGAGTAAGGTCGGCTCCAAATGTTGCATCAATGTATGTACCCTGTCCACTGTTTAAGTAAATTCTAATTCCCTGACCCCCTACAATATTACTATAAACACCATTAGCTACGACTAAATCTAAATCGCCATCATTGTCTATATCACCAAAAGCAGCTCCTAATGCTTGGGTATCTGTTACAGGGAAATTATTACCCCCTGTTCGTGGTGAATCATCCGAGAATAGTCTTAAACCACCAGTTCCACCACCCTCGCAGGCATCCCCTACTCCATCTCCGTCTGAATCTGCCTGGTCAGGATTATAGACATAGGGACAGTTATCGTCATAATCAGAAATTCCATCACCATCTGAATCCACAAAAGGAAGGGTTCCTGTGTTTGTGATAACGTCTATCCCTGTTTTTACTTCTCCAGGAGCTAATGAGAGAATTTCGGGGACTAATGGGTCATCATCATAGGGTGTAGGTGGGATTTGGGGAGCAATTCCGGTTTCGACAGTTTGTTTAGCGTCATAAAAGCCATACATAGTTTTGAAAGTCTTTGTCTCGTCAGGATTAAGAGTCGTAGTATTCCAATAAATCAACACTGCCCCATCACCTAAGTTCACAAAATCCCTGCCCAGAATCGGTGTATAATAATAATCATCCGAATAGAACATATCACTCCAGTATCCAAATATTACTTTATCTGGTGTTGTAACAATAGGATCGTTTATCAATGTTCCTATTGCTGTGACTGTTTGATTATCCGGATTATTGGATAATAAGAAAGCATACGGAACATTAGCACCTTCAAATAATGTTTCTGTTGATATTATTTGGTCAGGGGTTGGGGGTTGGTTGGTGGGGTTTATAATAAATGGAGACGAATCCGATGGCCCGACTCGTGTGTCTATCAAATGTCTTAATCCAACCTGTATCGGTGATTCACCTTTATTCTTTATCGAGTAGCTTATCATCAAATCGTCAGGTTTTGTATTTAACCCTCCCGTATCAGCAATACTATAATTCACCTTTACTTCTATAGTGTCATCAACAGTCCAGGACGCAGTAGCTGTATTAGCCTCATCATTTATAGATAAGGGAGTAGTTACAGTTCCAAAATCCTGATATAAATTTATATAATTAATAGTTTGACTATCTTTTATTACTCTTACAGTAGTAAAAGACGATACAGGATTGGGATGTCCTTCTATTAAGGAGGAACCAGCATTAACACCCAAGGTAAATTGTCCATAAATATTGACAGCAGCTTGAATGTAATTGTTTTCAAACAGATTATCTGCGGGATTATTTAGATCAGTGGCTTCCCCATCGCCTTCTACTGGTGGATTAGCTCCACCATAATATTCAGGTGTGATGACAAATATGCCCCGATCTACTAACTGAGCTCCAATTGCAGCAAGTTCATTAACTCTTGCACCTTCTGTGGGATAAGAAGGAACTATGCCTATAGATTGCAAATAATAATATGTGTGTAATAAGTCAGCAACTACAACATAATCATCCCTTGGCGGTAATCCGGGAATATGATATTTAGAATTTATATTGTCGTAAGCATTATCTCCCATCGCAAATTCTATATCTTCTCCACTTATGACTTGTGCAACAAGTTTCCCTATACCCTTTTTAGAATAAACATAATCAATTGTGAAGTTTTGAGGTATTTCATCTTCATCCAAAATATAACCTATATATATAGGACTTCCAAATAGATATGGATAAGGAATTGGGGGAACACCATCCGCAGCATCACCAACTATATAATTTCCTTTAATTTCTCCATAATTAGAAAATGACCCGGGATAAGTTAAAGCTTGAGAAATCTTATCATCTAACTCGATTGATCTCATATCATAAGGATTGTTTTGATAAAAGGGCCACATTGTTGCTTCATAAATCTGAGAATGACATCCACCAAAACAGTGTCCTAATTCATGCGTAACAACTGATTCTATATCAATTGTGTCTTGATATAACTGTGGGTTGGGTGGGTCGTCTGGCGTTATCGCCCAGATAAATAATAAATTCAAAATAATATCTGTATCAAGGATTAATCCAGCTGGATAATGATCATGAAAAGGCATTGTGAAATCGATTAGTCCATCTCCATTCGTATCAATCCCAACACCTAAGCCAGAATCGATAATAATTCCCGGTGGCAATGGACCATCGTCGATATCCCAGTCTTCACCAACATAAAAAACATTTGTAAGCCCAATAACTCCTCCTGTTCCTAAATCTATATTCGTGTCGTAGAAAGTGATTAAATTGTATCTGTCAAGCATAGTTGTGTAGGGACCATAGGGTAGTAGCGGATCAAATCCAGCAAAAAAGTCAGAGTATAATGCTGCATCTGAAAAAGAGAAATCTGAAATATCGATATCTGACCATTCCTTAACGGAATTAGTTACTGTTTCAAGGACATCAAAATCCGTATAATTAAATTCATTGAAGGGAGGATAAAGAACATCACCACTCCAGGTTCTATATAAGACCATTTGAACAGGTATATCTTCTTCGTCCCAGACTATTGGTGTCATTTTAAGAACATCATCACTTGGATCCACGGTTCCTTTGTAATCAGGAGCCCAGAAGAGTATATTACCGGCACCAAATAATACAGTACACGATAGTAACAGCGTTATTATTAATAAAACATATTTGAGTTTTCTTCTCATTAGTAAAACTCCTTTTAATTTTGTAGCGGTGCGATTTATCGCACACATATGTAGCGTCGGATAAATCCGACCGCTACTATTCTAAACTTTGCTTTTCAATAATATCCTTTATCATTTTCTTGAATTCATCGAGGGTGACAGTACTTGCCTGTAATTTCATCTTGACAGAATTATCTTGTTCAGCATTTTCCATCATCTCTATCAATTTCTTGGCTGAGAATTCCTGAGGAACTTGCCCCATCTTTCCCCAATCAATTTGCACAGCCTTTTCTTTTCCTGTCTTTTTGTCCGTAATTATTGAGTATTTTCCTTGATACATCCCGACGATAACGGGAGTGGTGTATAATCTTGATTCTTTGAGTTTTTCAGGAATTGGTTGTGTAACAGGTTTATGGTTTTCTAAAAACAATAGGATTTTTTCACCTTCATAAAAGAATGGTTGACCATCAACAAATTGGGTTATTGGGACAGGTTTTTTCATCTCCCCACCTAATAAAGTCACAACAAATTCTTCTCCTTTATTTCCCTTGATATATTCTTTTGATTTTATTGTTACCGTAGTTTCAATTCGTGCTCCAACCCATTTGGTTTCTTTTTTAACGCATTCTCCCAGAACTATTGTGTTGGCAATCTTAACCTTTTCATCTAATTTCAATTCTTTGAACATAGAAGAATATGCAGGAATCAAAATCAATAAGCTTATAAGTATTATAAAAAGGGTTTTTAATTTCTTACTCATCTTTTTACTCCTTACAGTTTGTTGAAGATGTGGTGTGAGATTTATCTCGCAGTTTTTGCAAAATGAACGTCACACTAAAATATGTTGTAGCGGTCGCATTTACGCAATGACGAAATGTTTGATAACTCAAACCGCTACAAAATTTTATTTTATAAAAGCCTTTATATTTTTTTGTTATTTATATTATATCTCAATTCAAATAAAAAACCACTAAAATTTAAAAAGGTGGTTTCAGCTTTAAAATAGGGGGACCATCAAATCCAAATGTCTGAAATCTGTATATATTCCCTTGACTGGTTGTGCCATTAGTTGGGTCGTAAGGAAATAAAAATGTGAGCGGATTTTTGTCAGGAGGATAACCACCTGGACTTCCACTGGCAAAAACCCCCATAGACCCATCAGGTCCGAAAGACACTAATACCCAACCTCCACCACAGGATTCTTGTAGATAATTATCTTTTGTATGGGCAGGATCCCAATAGTCAAATATATTATAGGGCCAAATAAGCATATAATTGAAGACATCTACTGGCAATGAGGAAATGTAGGCAACAGGTGTGGTCAAAACCTTCATTTCTTGTGGTTTTGTAATTACAGGTGGTATGGCATTATTCAAATCTCTGCGGACGGCATAATTGTTCCAATCAGCAGCATAGGATTCTAATGCAGTTGTTTCAGTGCGCATATCGGATTTTACCCTTGAGACCTTTGCCCTTGTCTGAGCTTCTAAAAAGTTTGGAACCGCAATAAGGGCTAATATTGATATTATAGCAACAACAATCAACAATTCAATAAGAGTGAAACCACTATAGTTAATTAATTTTGTGTGCTTTCTATCCATCCTAAATTTTCTCTTTGATATGAGTATAATTAAAACTAACTATATATTAATAAACGATATAAAAAAGAAAATATTTATCACTATTATCTTTTAAGATTAATTATCTATATTATTTGAAACTATCTACTGTCAACATTTTTTAAACAGTTTAAATGATTGTTTAAAAAGTCAAAAAAGGGATTGCTTCGTCGGCTTCGCCTCTTCACAATGACACTCCCTCACCCTTCCCTCTCCCATTGGGAGAGGATTTAGGGTGAGGGAATGGGTGTCAGAGATAAAAGCATTGATAACGAAACAGTCTTGCTTTATGTTAGTATTTCAGAGATCTCAAATTGAAAGTGGCAATTTCGTTTTTAATATCTTATATATTAGATAACAAATTACTGATTTTTGTTACAAAATTTTTTATAAAAAAAATACTGCTTATTCTTTCATAGGCAAAATAGCAAAATAAGCAGTATTTTATTTAATCAATAAATAATTCTAATTGTATTTCAATTCCCCCTACCTGAACCCCCACATCTTACAATGTTTCCGTCGGATATAGTTCCGTTCGTCGCATCATACCAAGTTCTATAAGGATATGGTTGATGAAGGTCATAATCTCTATCTGGACCAACAGAAAAAATTACATAAGGAACTGGTGATTCATTTTCACTATAAGCTTGCCGATCAGCAGAAGGATTTCCGGGGTCATCAGGATTTTCTATATACATATAAATCGTGGTTACTGAACCTGGTGGTATATAAAATGAGTCTTGAAATCCCCATCCTGGTTTAATGTATTTAATTGGTAAAGAAAAAGCTGATTGCCCTTCATAATCATCCCAAGGATCCATTGGATTGGTAGTAATGTAAGCTATAGGAGTTGTAGCTCTAAAAGGTGCAGTCCAAGTCCACTTACCAGCACTAACCAACGCGCCAGGATACTTATTATTGTCAATAGCATAAGCTTCAAGAGCAGTGGTGAGACTTCTCATATCAGCTTTTACCCTCGAAATCTTCGAACGTGTTTGAGCTTCGAGGAAGTTTGGAACTGCAATCGCCGCTAATATCGCAATGATTGCTACAACAATTAACAACTCAATAAGAGTAAACCCTTTTCTTTTCATACTTATTTTCATCTCCTTTCATTTTTAATTATTATATAATATTTTCTATAATTATTTTTATTTTAATAAATCATTTTATATTAGCAAATAAAAATGAATAGTCAAGATTTTTCAGTAATTATTTTATCGAAAAGTTCCATTGTTGTCCGATAAAAATTTAATTGAATCGGTTGAGACCTTGTTAATATCTAATGTTGATAGACATTATCAAATAAAGAGACAAGAGTTGCAAATAATCTATAAAAGCCTATTCACATTCAGGATGAATATCCTAACGCTCAGAGAATACAAAACTATGTCACAACGCATCTTAGCCCCTAAGGGGCTAAAATATGTCGCCTTTTCAGGGCTAAAAAACAAACTGAATATAGAGTTATTTTTATTGGACAGTAATGATTGGAGATATGATTTAATAGTTACGGAGAACTATTTTATAGAGATTAAGCACAAGGTTCTATTTTTTCTTACCTTAAAAAGTAGTTTTGCCCTTTTATCTATGGTTAATCTATACTCCGATAATTTTAAGAAAAGATGTTTTTGAGACCTTTATTTCCAGGGCTTGTCAATTTTAGCGATTGCATCCATTCCTTTTGCCATCATTAGATGGTCCACTATTACCATTGCTAACATCGCTTCTGCCACAGCCACTATTCTTGCACAAATGGTTGGATCACGACGGGTAATGGGACTCAAAATTGTTTCTTTCATCTTCTGCATATCAATTGATTGTTGTGGCTTTGAAATGGTCGGTGTGGGCTTCACAGCAATTCTTACCACAATGTTGTCACCATTGGAGATTCCACCCAAAATTCCACCGGAATTATTTGTCTTAAATTTTATTTTCCCATCTTTATCAATATAAGGAATGTCATTATTTTCCGAACCTTTCATCTTCGTTGCTCCAAAACCAGCTCCTATCTCAACGCCTTTTACAGCACCAATACTCATCATTCCTTTCGCTATGTTTGCATCTAATTTATCAAATACAGGTTCACCTAATCCAGCAGGCACACCTCTCGCTATAATTTCAATGACACCTCCAATTGTGTCACCTTCCTCTTTTATTTCTAATGTTTTCTTAATCATTTTTTCAGCGGTTTCTAAATCAGGACAATTTATAATGTTTTTATGACGATTTTCTTTTATCTTTTCGAAAGACATTTCTTTTGCTCTTATACCATAAAGTTCCTTAACATAACCAACGACTTCGATATTTTCTCTCTGAAGAATTTTTTTAGCAACAGCACCACCAGCCACTCTTCCAGCGGTTTCTCTACCACTTGCTCTGCCAGCTCCACGCCAGTCTGTGAAGAAACCATACTTGATAAAATATGTATATTCGGCATGTCCCGGTCGAAAAATGTCTTTGTAACTTTGATACTGGTCAACGTGAATCTGTTGTCTATCAACATTGTAAATGACCATACCCACAGGAGCTCCTGTTGTTACACCATCCATTATTCCAGCAATTATTTTAACCTGGTCTTTCTCCTGCCTTGGGGAATCAATTGGAGTTGTTCCGGGTCTTCTTCTATCGAGATCTGGTTGAATATCAGCCTCAGTTAAAGGTAATCCTGCAGGCACACCATCAACAATTATGGCAAGCCCTTCACCATAAGATTCACCACAGGTTGTTACTCTAAAAAGTCTTCCAAACGTATTTCCAAACATTTACCAGGACCTCCTGATTATTTGTAAATTGAGACCTCTGAAAAACTACGTTTTTATATCTGTGTCATTCCGAACTTGTTTCGGAATCTCAATTGGGATGCTGAAACAAGTTCAGCATGACAGACGAAGAAATCTCGCTTTTAGTTATAAAATAGCAGTATTTCAGAACTCTCAAATTATAATAAAAAGTTAATAGCCCTCATCAGTATTAATTTGGGCACCTAAATTCTGCATTAGCGCAACAAAATTTGGGAATGTAATACTAACGGATTCCGCTGTCTCGACTGTTGTTGTCCCATCAACTCCCATACCGGCTATTGTCAGAGCCATCACAATCCTATGGTCATAGTGCCCATCCAGATTGGCTGATTTCAATTTACTTTCATTTATAATTAACCCATCCGGGAGTTCTTTAATGTTTGCCCCCATTTTAGTCAATTCTTCACACATAACTTTTATTCTATCAGTTTCTTTTAGTCTTGCCTGAGGAACATTAATAAGTTTTGTCGTGCCTTTTGCGAAACAACCTACGACTGACAAGGCGGGAAGAGTATCTGGTGTAGCATTCAAATCGAATTCTCTTCCAATTAAATTACCTCTCTTTATTCTGATTTTATTACCCGTAATTTCAACGTTTGCACCCATTTCTTTCAACATATTAACAATAGCCTTGTCTCCTTGAGAATCGTTCATATCAAGTCCCAATAAAGTAATGTCTGTATCTAATATTGCGGCTGCACAGAGAAAAAAAGTTGCTGAGGAAAAATCTCCGGGAATTCTTTCTCGAAATGCCTTATACTTTTGTCCCCCTTTAATATAAAAATTCTTCATATCCTTATGTTCATATTTAATTCTCTGTTTGTCGAGCCATTTCATCGTCATTTCGACATAGGGCTTTTCATTCAGAAGCGGAACGTTTATCTCTGTATCTTTTTCAGCTAATGGACAACTAATAAGAAGGCTGGTAAGATACTGAGAACTTTTGCATTCGATTGTCGTTTTACCACCCTTCAAAACTCCTCTAACAATCACTGGTGGAAAACCATTTTCTCTTGTTGAGATGACTTTTGCTCCAAGATCGTTTAGTGAGTTTATCAACGGTTGCATCGATCTATTCCGTGTCTGCTCATCCCCTGTAAATACAGTCCAGCCATCCAATAATGATGCTACTCCAACCATTACATTCATTGTGGTTCCCGAATTTCCCACATCTATAATATCTTCAGGGACTTTTAATTTTCCACCCGTGCCTTCAATCAATAAATTTTCTGACCATTCAATAGAAGCTCCCAATGCTCTTGCGGCGTTCATACAGGATGTGGTATCAAAGGATTCAAGAGGATTGATAATCTCAGAATTGCCATCAGCCAATAATCCAATTGATACAGCTCTAATAGTGTGGGATTTAGAAGAAGGGATTTCTACCTCGCCTCTCAAAGAGGATTTCTCAACATTAATCTTCATTAAAATTTCCTGATATTAATATAAACGTCTAAATAACGACAGTTCTTAATGATTTAAACAGGCTTTGTTAGTATATAATATTTACTTTGTCAATTGGAAAATTGAAACCTGCTATGAATTCAATTCAAAGCAATAAAAAGGGTATAAAAGAGGATTCAAAATGGAATCTTCTTGATAATTTTGTTTATTAACTATTTGTGTTAGTATAAACAAAAACCATTTATAGAATACGTTGATAAAATTCTCAAGTAATATTAAGTGCCGAAGGAACGAATGGAATATACGTGGCGATGATAATTTCCGTAGGAATTGGTGTAAAGCATCTTTTAACGCCCAAAATGGAGACCTCTGAAATACTGAATTAACTTTACCATGTCATTCCGAACTTGTTTCGGAATCTCAAATGTCATGCTGAAACGAGTTCAGCATGACAGATAAAATAATCTTGATTTTGAAGTATTTCAGAGCTCTCAAATGGGCGTGTAGAAATATAGGCATGGATGATAAATCCCCGTGTAATTATTTCAAAGTGTATTTTAACGCCCAAATGGGCGTGTAGGAATATAGGCGTGGGGTTTACCCCACGATAAATTAAATAAAAAGATTAAGCCCCATCGGGGCGTCGGATAGTGAATATGCCTGATTCGTATGCGTATCTCGGCATTCATTTTATATTCAGCACCAAGGACCGTGTATCATTAATTTCTGATGAAATAAAATCGCGATTATTTCCTTATATCGGTGGAATAATAAAATCATTAAATTGTATTCCAATCGAAATAAACGGAATGGCGGACCATATTCATTTGTTTTGTTTATTATCCCGTGAGATTTCCACATCTGATTTTATGCGCGTTGTTAAGTCAAAATCATCAAAATGGATAAATGAAACGTTTAAATGCAATCCGAAATTTCAATGGCAGGACGGTTATGGGGCGTTTACAGTCAGCAAATCGTCAGAAAATAGAATTATTGAATATATAAAAAATCAGGATGAGCATCATAAAAAGAAAATATTTCAATATGAATATATTGAGTTCCTAAAATCATATAATATCAAATATGATAAAGGATATTTATGGAAATAAATATTCCTGCGCTCCTTCGGAGCTATATTATTTGGGATAATTTTGTTGCGGGGATTAGCATCCCCGCCTATAATCGGTAATCCCTCCGGGATTTAAAAAGAATGTATTTTAAGTTATCTTTTCCCAATAACAAAAAATCATGATTATATAAATAATTCTACTAAACAAAATAAAGTCAAAGAGTACGAACGTCTGATTGACCCCGTTAGAGATTATCAAGACTAATTTTCTTCTCCATTTGAATCCACCAAATCTTCATCTTCAACAGGCATAAACCATTTCTGGGCGATAAAGGTTGGGATGATGGCACTGGCGACAACAACACCTACTAAAACGGAATATTGATTTTGATTAATATATCCTGCATTGAAGCCAAACAAACTCGCTATTGTTCCAAAGGTTAATCCTGTACTCATCAAAAGGGTGGTATACACACTTCCATCAGGAATATATTTCTTTGCAAAATAATAAACTCCTAAGAACTTTGTTCCTATTTTAATTATAAAAAGAAGGCTAAATAAACCGAAGGCAGAAATAATTAACGGAAAAGAAATCTTCAATCCTCCCACTATGAAAAAGATAGGGGTAATAAAAGCATATGCGACAGTTCTAAGCCTGTTTCTCACCACTTTAGTCTCCGATGTCTCCGTAAAGTGTCTTGACATCAACAAGCCTAATACAAAGGTGGGTAAAACAGCATGTCCTTCACCTAATTTTGCAAAATACATCAGAGTAATCAGTAGAACAAATATATATTTTATTTCAGGTTCAATAACTTTATTTTTCCATCTTGGATGAGTAAAAAAATAATGGGAGAGTTTATCAGCAAGGTAAATAACATTTAAGGAAACGGAAAGAAAGATGAGGGTAAAAAGTGTAGGTTTTATAAACAAAAAACTTAATACGAGGGCGGTTCCCATATCTGTTATAAATGTAGCCGCCATAATTAATTTTCCTATCTCGGTTTTATTTAAACCTGTTTCTACCAAAACGGAATAAACTACAGCGAGAGATGTCGTGGATAGTGCTGTTCCAGAAATTAAAGCTGCCCGAAAACTCCAGCCAACACCGTAATAAGTATAAAGAAAAACTCCAACGAATGGAAGCAAAAAAGAAAAAGCACCGATTAGAAAACTCCCTTTAAATTTTTCTTTCATCAAATGGGTATCAATCTCGGTTCCTGCTAAAAATGTAAGGATTATTCCACCAAAGTTTGCTAAATACATCATCCAGTCTTGAGTTTGAAGTCCCGAATTACCAGCAATCGCACCAAATATAATTTCAATGATGGCGACAGATAATCCTATCCTTAAGGAAATTAAGCTTGAGACGAACACCAGCAATCCAACAACTAATGAACTTGTATCTGCATTCATTTTTTTAAAACATATCCTCCTTTTTGCTTATTTTTTTATTTCTTCCATCTATCTTACCTTCCATATAATGAAAGCGCCTAAAATGCTTAAAATACCTGCGTATAAAAACCCAGCCGCAGGGGAAATATGAACCCAAAGTAAACCCACAACTATACTTGAAACAAAATCACCGATTCCGTTAACTGTTGCCAAGGCTCCGTAACCAGTCCCTTTTAAGTTCTCTGGCAAAAGCTCAGCGGCTATCGCTCCTTCAAGAACATCTTCCGATGCAATATACATACCACCCAGGATAAATAAGATCGCAAGATACCAGAATCTGGGTAGAATAAATATGAATCCTATACACATAACCGCTGATAGTAAGTAGCCCATCGATAGCATCTTTCTCTTGTCAAAGGAATCGCTCAGATACCCTATCGGAAAAGACAGCCCTGCATAGAACACATTATGAAGGACATAAAGCATAATCGATGATGAATTTGCTATAAAAGGGCCGTAAATGGGTTTTAAAACTTGACCTGCCATTAATATAAGAAGCGTGTGAGAAAAATCTCCAGCGCCAAATATTCCCACCCCGATTAAATAAAGTTTAAATTTCCCCGGAAGCATTCGTAGAGTAGGCAAAAATCTAAGATGCGGAGCGGGCTTTTCGGCAATCTCTTTGACTAAAAATAAAAATGCTGCAACAGATAATAATCCCGGAATAAGCGTTATCCAGAATATCTGCCGGTAACTAAACCTTGTGATTAATAAAAACGCTGCTAACGGCCCCACTATAGCTCCTAAAGTATCCATTGCCCTGTGGAATCCAAAAGCTTTGCCTGTATATTCCTTTTCTACAGAAGCCGACAACATTGCATCACGCACAGGTCCTCTAATACCACGACCGAACCAGCTAATAATTCTACCCAGCAAAACCTGCGGCCATACAACCGCCACGGCAAAAGAAGCTTTTCCTATAGCAGTTAAAAAATATCCTAAAATCGCAATAGATTTTCTTATACCTTTTTTATCAGAATAATATCCTGCCCCGAGCTTAGCAAATGAAGATACGGCATCCGCAAAACCTTCAATAGTTCCCAGCGTTGCGGCTGAAGCTCCAATACTTGCTAAAAATGCTGGCAGAATGGATGTAGCCATCTCATGACAGAAATCGCTAAAAAAACTTGATGCACCCATACCAATTACATTTTTATTGAACCATTTCTTAGTCATAGCATTAATCCTCCTATAAAAAAATAGCTTCTACCCGGCATCCAAGTAGAAGCTATCAGCCTTTAAATGCATTATGCGAGCCTCATCGCACAAACTATTTAAGATTATCTATCTTCGTTAATCTTTCTAATTGCCTCCTCTTCGTAATCTTTTTAGTCGAAATCTTTAATGGTATAGCCGCATTTAGGACAGATTTCGAAATCCTCATTCCAGAAATCCTCCCAGCAATTTGAACAATAATACCTTATATTAGTTGGAATTTATTAAATCAACTATTTCGTCTATGGATTTAATCAATTGTTTTACCAATGGGTCTAATTCCATTTTCACTGATTCATCTACATCACCATAAGCTTTCATTTCTTTACTTTCAATAGAACAAAGATCTGCCCATGATACAGAAAGATAACTAACTATTATTCTCTTTGTATATCTCTTTTCTTTCTTTAGATTCAATTGTTTTGTTAACTGCTCTATAACTTTTTTTATATCAGTAATTTTGTCTTGTACTTGTTTGGCTTTTTGTTCATTGAGACTATTTTTTATAAGATAAAGAATGCCTTGTTTCTCATTAATTTCACATAGCTCGCTTATTTCATCTAACCTTCTCTCTACTGTAAGTAATACTGCTCTTAGATGATTAATCTGCGATTCTGTTAGTTTCATTTTATCTAAGTACACCTTTAAATATTGCTTTATTACCCAATTCTTCTTCAATTCTTAGCAGCTGATTATATTTAGCCAATCTCTCTGACCGTGCAGGGGCACCGGTCTTAAGCTGACCTGCATTTGTGGCGACCGCAATATATGCCAGAAACGAATCTTCGGTCTCGCCTGAACGATGCGAAAATACGCACGTATAACCAGCTTTTTTGGCAATTTCCACAGTTTCCAAAGTTTCCGTGATAGTGCCAATTTGATTCAACTTAATCAATACGGAATTAGCAATGCCGTTCTTAATACCCTCTGCCAATATCTTAGGATTAGTAACAAATATATCGTCTCCCGTAAGCTGTATTTTCTTTCCCAGTTCTTCTGTAAGAAATTTCCATCCTTCCCAATCATTCTCTGCTAAACCGTCTTCGATAGATATTATAGGATACTTGGAAATGAGGTTGCCATAATACGTAACAATCTCTCTTGAGGTCAACTTACTGTTGTCAGCTTTTAATACATACTTTCCATCTTGATAAAATTCACTTGCAGCAGGGTCTAAAACTATCGATATGTCCTTGCCCGGTTGATAACCGGCTTTTTCGATAGCCGTGATAATATATTGTATTGCCTCTTCGTTAGACGAAAGATTTGGCGCAAACCCTCCCTCATCACCAACAGCAGTATTCAAACTTTTCGACTTAAGTATTGACTTTAAATTGTGATATACTTCCGAAGCATATCGAAGAGCCTCTTTGAACGAAGGTGCACCAATCGGAGCGATCATAAATTCCTGGATATCAACGTTATTATCTGCGTGTTTACCGCCGTTTAGAATATTCAAAAATGGAATTGGAAGACGTCGCGATTCTTTCCCTCCGAGGTATTGATAAATCGGTAGCCTTTCATCTTGCGCAGCGGTTTTTGCTACTGCTATAGAAACTCCCAATATAGCATTTGCTCCCAAATTTGCCTTATTTTCCGTCCCATCAAGTTTTATCATAAGTAAGTCAATCTCTTTCTGCTTTCTGGGATCCATACCTTTAAGTTTAAGGGCAATCACAGTATTTACATTGTTGATAGCTTTTAAAACACCTTTGCCCGAGTACCTCTTTTTATCACCATCGCGCAATTCTACTGCTTCGCGACTACCCGTTGATGCACCTGAAGGAACGGCTGCTCTGCCTAAAATGCCATTATCCAAAATAACATCAACTTCAACCGTAGGATTTCCTCTTGAATCCAGAATTTCTCTTGCCATTATCTTTTTGATTTTTGACATATTTTCTCCTCCTTATTTTAATAAATGCCTTCTTTGCCTAGCATTTTTTCAATTGCTCGAATCCAGCAATCTTTCTCTTTTCCAAATTTTTCGCTTGAAAAACGATAATCATATTTTCGCTGAAATTCTTTTAATTCATTTATTATTTCTTCAATCTTTATGGACTCAATTCTTATATATTCTATCGATACTTCTAAGTTTTTACAATGCCTTATGAGGTAAAGAAGATGAGGGAGACATAAACCGAAAGAATTTTTATAAGCTTGCGATAGTTCTTCATCCTTGAAATTCTCGATTAAAGTAGCAATGTATCTTTGTTCGACTTCTCTTTGTTTTTTGCATATTAAACAGGTTTTATCAATTTCTTGAAAATTTGATAAATTCTTATCATTCAACAAGTTTTTGAAAAAGCTTTTGGTATTAAGGTGATCTTTGCTTATCTTTTTGATTTTGTTTAAAATTATTTCAAACAAGTCCTGGTAAATTATACTTATTCCTAATGCATCACCAAATTTTTGAAGTTCCCAGGAGTGATGATTACAAAAACCCAGGGAAAATCTTATTTCTTTTCTTATATATGGGTCATTAACCTGTTCATATAAAAAATCATCCATAAATTTATGAATGGATTTTTCAACAAGAAAACATATAGGACATCCATTCTCTTTAATGGCATCTAAAAGATTAAAATAGGTTGTGTGTTTCATAGTCGTTAAATAAAAAAGCCTCTATCTGGTTTTTCAGTAGAGGCTTATAAAAAAACCTCTACCTATTCAGTAGAGGTTATCATCCCAATTTTTTATTAGGCGGTTACGGCGAACCTCATCGCCTATTTATTGTTCTTCAATTAAAAAATAAATGGCGGGGCCGACGGGATTCGAACCCGCGACCTCTGACGTGACAGGCCAGCGTTCTAAACCAAACTGAACTACGACCCCGCTGTTTTGGCATTTATAAGGTGGCACGTTTTTGTAATGCACGCTTTAACTTACATAGAGATGCGACATAAATGTCGCACCACATTATTTTGGAAAGCATAAAGCTTAAATTTTTAACTTAAAGTTAATGGTGGGTGGTACAGGGATTGAACCTGTGACCCCTAGCTTGTAAGGCTAGTGCTCTCCCAGCTGAGCTAACCACCCTTTTTTAATTTGAAATCTCTGAAAAACTGGCAAATTTTAATTTAAGATGAGATTACCCCACGCTCTGAAACAAGTTCAGGGCTCGCAATGACACTTAAAAACTTTTCAGGAGCGGTTTGTATGCGTCCCCACATTGTCATTCTGAGCGAAGCGAAGAATCTCGTTTTTGAGTTTTTTCAGAGAGCTCAACTTGAAGAAAAGTAAATATGAAATTCATTTAATATTTGTTTCAAGTCAAGCAATTTTTTCAATCTAATCTCTATCATTCAGTTCCATTCATTTCAATATAAAAATATAGCGATTTATTCCTTAACCTAAAAAAACCTTGATTTATAATTTTATTAATCCCTATCTTTATTCTGCAGATTATTATTTGAGAGCTATGAAATATTCGGTTTTATAGCTTGAAAGTGAGATTCTTCGCTTCGCTCAGAATGACACTGTCAGGGCATATCGCAATACGCCCCTACCTAACTTAAAGATTATTGAATTTGTGAGGATATTTATCTATGGTTGAAAAAAATTCATCAGAGAAAAAGAGCTTCTTTGCACGATTAAAAGACAAGTTGTCTAAGACCAGTCAAAACCTGGTTGGCAAAGTCCAGAATATTATTACATTTTCGAAAAAGATTGATGAGAATTTGTTTACTGAACTGGAGGAAGCACTCATCTCCGCTGATGTCGGGGTTGTTACAACTGAAAGAATAATTAAGGATATCCGAAAAAAGGTTGAAGAAAGAAAAATCACTGATTCTGAAAAGATAATGGATTTATTAAAAGAAAGTATCCGATATATTTTCGGCAATGATATCAACACCCTTGCTTTAGGTATGGAGAAACCTCAAGTAGTTCTTTTCGCTGGTGTCAATGGTGTCGGTAAAACAACAACAATTGGGAAAATTGCTCACAAACTAATTCACGAGGGGAAATCGGTGATGTTAGTAGCTGGTGATACATTTCGTGCGGCTGCGATTGAACAATTGGAAATCTGGGCAAATAGATGTGGAGGAGAATTCTATAAACAAAAAATGCACTCAGACCCGGCTTCAGTCTGCTATGATGCCATCCAAACGGCCAAGAATCAAGGGATCGATGTTGTCCTGATTGATACTGCGGGTAGGCTTCATACCAAAGTGAATCTGATGGAAGAATTGAAAAAAATGGTCAAGGTTATCCAGAAACAAATCCCTGATGCTCCTCAGGAGACCATTCTTATTCTCGATGCCAATACGGGACAAAATGCAATTAGTCAAGTTAAGATGTTCCGAGAAGCCGTAAAAATTACAAGTATCATTATGGCAAAAATCGATGGAACTGCAAAGGGTGGCGTTATTTTAGGGATAAAGAATGAGTTTGATTTGCCGATAATTATGATAGGTATCGGAGAAAGTATAGAAGACCTGAGAGATTTCGATCCTGAAATATTTGTCAATGCTTTGTTTTCACAACAAACAGCAAATCCGTAAGGAATTTCATAATTAGAATAAACAGCATTAGAACGATTAAGTTGACTTATGCAACATAAGGTAATGTTAATTTTAATGGAGAGTATTCCCATACAATATAAATATTAGGTAATAACAAAATGAGAATTGGAATTGAAGAAATTATTAATAGAAGTGGCGAATTACTTATTATGCCATCTGTTGCAAGAAAGGTGATTGGGCTTGTCTCACAGATGGGGACAACAGCAAAAGAATTAGCCACAGTGCTTATCGCTGATCAAGCGATTACTACAAGACTTCTCAGAATGGCAAACTCACCCTTTTATGGTGTAGGTAAAAAAGTAACTAAGGTCTCCGAGGCAGTTGTATTACTTGGTTTTGACGCAGTTAAAAGCCTTGTTCTAACCGTATCAATCAAGAACACCTGCAAAACACCCAGTGTCGCAGAGAAATTAATGTGGGAACATTCTATCGGTGTAGCAGTTGCATCAGCATATATTGCCAAACAATTACAAGTTCCTAAATATGAAGAGCTTTTTATTGCTGGCTTATTACACGATGTCGGACGAGTTCCTATTTACAAAATTATACCTGGTGAATATAATGAATTACTTAAAAATCTCAGCACTTATTCAGACATTACAAATAAAGAAAAAGAGAAATTTGGATTCACTCATGCAGATATCGGTGGGAAAATTGTTGATAGTTGGAATTTGCCTGAGGAACTTGAAGAAATTATTCAAAATCATCATTCCTGCACCGAATCAATCCCTGATTATATAAAAGATAAAAAGGCAGTTGCAATAATCTCGTTAGCAAATAAAATATGCTGGAAATTGAAAATTGGATTTGATTCGCCAATCGAAGAAATGAATATGGAAGAGTTATTAGAACTTAAAGAGCTTGAATTACCAAGCAATTTCTTTGATTCACACTCACCAGAAATTATAAAAGCCTATGAAGGGGAAAAACAACTTTTTGAGGATTAAATAAGACTTAAGAAATTGAGACCTCTGAAATACTATGCTTTTATATTTGTGGTCATTCCGAACTTGTTTCGGAATCTCAATTGGGATGCTGAAACAAGTTCAGCATGACAGACGAATCAATCTCGTTTTTGAAGTATTTCAGAGATCTTAAATTGTAATAATTCATTAACCCAACCGCCATTTGATTGCCGCAAGCAATTTGCTATTTGTATTTCTAATCCTTGAACAAACAGTCTTTGCTATATTACTCGAAATGTAATAACCAATTTTGTAATCTTTCTCCATCAATTCGCGTAGTTTTTTGCCATTGATTGTTAATAACTTTGCCGGTCCATTACACTCAGCAGTAGCAGAACGGGGTGCATCATCGATTAAGGCAAGTTCCCCAAAGATTTCTCCTTTTTCTACTTTACATATATTAACGTCAAAATCTGGTTGGAGCTTCTCGATCTTTATCAAAACTTCACCATCAAGTAATACAAATAAATCATCACCGACAGACTGATCCTCAAAAATCCTATGCCCTCTTGAATACTCATCAATCGTGCTTATACTAAGTATTTTCTCGAGACTCTTGTCATCAAGCCCCCTAAAAATGTCTACATCTTTTAAAATGTTTAATAAATCTTTTTCATTCATAATAATACTCACCATATTTGTTTAGATAATAAAATAATTCTCTGATGAATTAATATGAAAAGTCAATTTAAAAACTAATTGAAAATAAAGATAATGAATAGTGAGTTCTTTTGTTCTCTGTGTTTTAAGTATTCTATCTGAATCTTACCCAACAATCTCCTTAAACGCTTTCAGATAAGAATCATAGGCACTTTTACCAAAACAAACAAGGATAACTTTTTCAATAGAAGTATTTTTCTCAAGGAAATTCTTTACTTCTCTGAGAGCGATTTTTGTGGCTCGTTCCATAGGAAAACCATAAGCACCTGTGCTGATTGATGGAAAAGCAATTGTTTTGATATCATACTGTTCAGCTAATGCCAAACTATTTTGATAGCATTTTGCGAGCATTTCGTCTTCACCTTTATTGCCTCCATACCATATTGGTCCCACTGTATGAATAACCCATTTGGCGGGAAGTTTATAACCTTTTGTTATTTTTGCTTCACCTGTTGAGCAACCACCGAGTTTGCGACATTCTTCTAATAACTCCGGTCCTGCGGCACGATGTATAGCACCATCTACGCCTCCACCACCAAGTAAAGAATTATTAGCTGCATTAACAATCGCATCAACTTTTAGTTCAGTAATGTCACCTTCGATAATTTTGATTCTGTTTTTCATAAAGACTCTCCTGAATTTTGTAGGGACAGAACACTGTTCTGTCCCCACATATGACTTATTTTAACCGCAAAGAACGCCAAGAAGGCGCAGAAGTCGCAGAAGAATTTCGTGAAATGAGCACATATATGCATTCCCTACGGTGAATAAAAATTTATCTTAATTCTTCACGATTAAAACGAGCAATTTCTTCAAATGATTTCCTGACTTTTGACGGTTGGTCTTTTGCAGGATAGCCAACTGGAATAACTACATCGATTTTTTTACTTTGAGGAATAGAAAGGATTTTTTTGGCTTTTTTTTCATCAAACCATCCTATCCAACAGGTTCCCAATCCTAATTCTGTTGCTTGTAAGATAAAATGTTCAACCGCAATCCCAATATCAATTAGATAATATTTCGTATCTCGAATGTATCCACCAACCTTTGCGAGGAATTTCCCTTTTTCTGACATAACCACAACCAATATTGGTGCTTTCCTGGCGAATGAATTAATCTTGTAAATCCCCGAAAAAATCTCATCGCATAATTTGTTTTTAAGCTTTAAGTCATCCACAATAATAAATTCCCATGGCTGGGAATTACAAGCTGATGGTGCCAAACGAGCCGCTTCCAGACAGAGATTTACCTTCTCACGCTCCACAGGCGTTTCTAAATAATCTCTAACGCTAAATCTCTTTTTTACTAATTCCAAGAAGTTAGGACTTTCTAAAACCATTTTTGATGTCTTTTGTCCTTTCCAAGTTTTACTTATTATATTATCTTGGGGTGCATAGCAATACGCCCATACAGATATTATTCTCAATGATTTAAAATCACAATAGCAGTGTTCAAGACAGTTGCGAAACTCACCCACATAATGTATGGCAACAATATAATCCCAGCCACTTTTGATAGTTTATAAAAATGCAGAATAGTTAGTAATATTAAAAACCACAAAATTATTATTACAACAAGACCACCCATAGTTGATTTTAGCCCGAAGAAAATTATAGTCCAAGACAGATTCAGGATCAATTGAATTCCAAAGATGCTTAATGACGTTTTGACTTTTTGATTCTCGAATCCTTTCTCCCATACAAGAAATGCAGATATTCCCATCATTATATATAATGTTGTCCAAACAGGAGCAAAAACCCAATTCGGGGGATTGAATGAGGGTTTTGTTAACGTAACATACCAGGTAGAAACTGAACTGCTTGTGAATACTGCACCTATCAAACCTATCATCTGGCAAATTAAAATAGCTATTATAAGTCTTATAACGTTGAATGATTCTATTTTTCTCATTTATTTTTCTTTGGATTATTTCTTATTGTTCAAAAATCTTCTATTCTAATTATCGGGTGGCGAAGACAGTTCTGTTGCAATCCGAAGCCCTTTAGCTACCTCTGGAATAATACCTATCTTTACATATATTGGATGAATCGTTTTCCTCAATACAGGAAGTTTGTTATAGAAAATAATCACACCCACTAAACAGCAGATTCCGCCTATCATTAATGTATTTCCTGCGCCAATTTTGCTTGCTAAGTATCCTGAAATTAAACTTCCAAAAGGCGTTGTTCCTATTAATGCCATTGCATAAAAACTCATAATTCTTCCACGCTTGTCATCATCCACTATTGTTTGTAAGACTGTATTGCTCGAAGCAATCTGCACCATTATCCCAAATCCTGCTGATACCATTAATATCAAAGAAACTAATAAAATCCGAGAAAAAGAAAAGGCAATAATCCCAATACTAAAAATAGTCCCTGCTAATGGAATAATTTTCTCAAGTCCCACAACCTTCTTTCTGGATGCAAGAAATAGAGCCCCGATTAAGGCACCTATTCCTGTAGCACCCATAAGAAAACCGAGCGTATGCGGTCCTCCGTGAAGAATATCCCGTGCAAAAACAGGCATCAGGACTATGTAGGGTGCTCCCATTAAACTATACAAACCAAGCAATAGCAAAATTGTTCGAATAGGTATAAAGTAAAAAGCGTAATTAAAGCCCTCTCTCAATTCCTGAAAAATATGAGTTTTTTGTGGCTCTGATTTTCTCGGGGAAATTTTCATAAGGAATAATGCATAAATAACAGCAAGAAAACTTATCCCGTTAATGAGAAAACAAGTGCCTTCTCCTACAATCGCTATCAGAATCCCTGCAATGGATGGTCCGATTAATCTTGCACCATTGAACATCATAGAGTTCAAGGCAATGGCATTTCCCAAATCCTCTTTTTTCTCAACCATTTCAATAACGAAGGACTGACGTGCAGGTATATCAAAGGCATCGACAAGACCTGCGAGTGTGCTTAAGAGTATGATTTGCCAGACTTGAATATGTCCAAACAATACAAGAAAGGCTAAAACGAATGCTTGAATCGTATAGAGGGTTTGAGTCGTAATAATAATACGAAGGCGATTTAATCTGTCAACTACAACTCCTGAAAATGGTCCCAAAAAGAAGGTCGGAATTTGACTGGTGAATCCTACAATCCCTAATAGGAAGGCGGAGTTAGTTAATCGGTAGACCAACCAACTCATAGCAATTTTTGCCATCCAGGTCCCGATTAGAGAAATGCCCTGTCCACCGAAATACAAACGATAATTTCTATACTGTAAAGTGCGGAAGATGTACTTTAAGCCTTCCACGGCATTGTTTCTATTGGATTTCACTGTTAGTTAATTGCCTCAATTGTTCTTGGTTTACCAATATCGTAATACTTAGTAATATTATTAAGTAGTTTAATCTATTATCGCAAATTTTTCATAAATTCTTCAGGAGTGATTTTAGCTTGGCGGAGAATACCTCGTAAGGTACCTATAGCTAATTCCTTATGCAACGGAACAACACATCCCAGTATACCTGTCGACATCTGTTTTTTCATAACAATATGACTACCTTTTTGTCTTACTCTCTTAGATCCCATTCGTTCCAATACTTAATGACATTATTACCTGATAATCTACGAAGCTTTGCCATATTCCACCTCGAATGTAGTCAATAATGGATGTTCAATTTCTGGTAGGGGAAATTCCTCCAAATAAAGTTCAGTAGCTTCTTTTAGATTGGCTAAGGCTTCTTCAATTGTATAACCCTGACTAACCGTGCCGACTTCGGGACATTCAGCAACATATAAATCTTCTTCTTTATGAAGAACTGCAGTAAAAGTTTTAGTTGCCATTTATTATTCTCCCTATTTTTGGAGTGCGAAAGCTTGCTTTCGCTTTTTTTTTGTGGAAGCTTGCTTCCCCTGTAGGAAACGGTCGCACCATTCCCTACAAATAAGCGAGACCAAGGTCTCGCAATCTAAAGCGGTAGCAAGCTACCGCACTCCACATATAATTGAACAATAATTTTTGAAAATTTATTTTTTTCTTAGTTTCTTTCCTAATAATACCTCTTCAAGATTTGCTGGCAATTCGTAGATGCGGCGTCCGATGGCGTTGCAGATAGCGTTGATAATAGCTGGGGCGACGATTTCTGTGGCGGGTTCGCCAAGACTCTTCGCTCCGAATGGTCCCGCAATATCTGGATTCTCAACAAAGATTGGAGTTATTTCAGGCATATCCATCGCTGTCGCAATTAGATATTCATCAAGATTGTCATTAACGATTTTCCCATTATTCATTTCCACTTCTTCAAGCAAGGCATATCCCAAACCCATCGCAACTCCACCATAGATTTGCCCTTGAGCGGTCTGTGGATTGATGGTTCTTCCTACATCGTGCGTTGAGACAAAATTTGTCACTTTCACTTTTCCTGTCTCGGTATCAACTTCAACTTCTGCAATATTACATCCATAAACATAAGTGAAATATGCCTTTCCCTGACCTCTCTCTTTGTCCCAATCAACTTCCGGTGCCGTGTACCAACCGAAGAAACATAATTGAACATTATGTTTGACACACTTTTCAATTACATTATCAAGTGTAATAAATATTTGACTATCTGTTTTTGAGATAACCTTTTCATCTTTCAAATAGAGATTATCGGGTGATGTTTCCAGAATTTTACTCGCTACGTTTAGAATTGTGTTTTTTGCGTATTCCGCAGCTTTTTTGACTGCGTTTCCTCCCATCAAAGTCCCTCGCGATGCGACTGTGGGACCGCTATCAACCGTCGTGCTTGTATCAGTTTCTAAAAATCTGATTCTATTCATAGAAATTCCTAAAACTTCAGCGGCAATCTGTGATAAAACTGTCTGAGCGCCTGAACCATTTTCAGCGATTCCTGATGAGAGAATTACGCTTCCATCTGATTGAATGGATAAAATTGCTCCTGCATAATCCTTTCCTTCCGCTCCCAGACTGCATCCGCGATAACTACAAGCCAACCCAATTCCTTTTTTTATCACTTTTGACTTCTTGTTGAATTTCATATATTCTCTTTTTTTGCTATGATAATTAATAGCACGTGTAGCTTTATCGAGGCATTCCATCAAACTGACTTTATGGTCTAATACTTGTCCTGTAGTGGTGATCGAGCCATCTTTGTAACCATTCTTGATACGAATCTCAAGAGGACTAATATTAAGTTTCTCAGCCAATTCATCAATCAATGATTCAATGGCAAAATTCACCTGAGGTGAACCGAAACCACGCATTGCGCCTGTGTATGTGTTATTCGTATAGACTCCATAGACATCGGCGTGAACGTTGGGAATCTCATAAGGACCAGCGCACTGAACCGTTGACCTCCAGGTAACAAATGGACTTGTTGCTTCATAAGCCCCTACATCTGCAAATATCTCGACTTTCAATGCGACCAATTTCCCATTCTTCTTTGCTCCAATTTTATATTTAATAATATAAGGATGACGTTTATAAGATTCTCGAATGGATTCTTCTCTGCGATAAACAATTTTACAGGGACGATTTGTTTTTATAGCGGCGATTGCAGCTCTTGCAGCAAGGGCTTGCATAATTTCATCCTTGCCACCGAATGAGCCTCCAAGAGGAGTCTGAACAATCCTCACTTTATTCAACGAAATATTTAGTGCGGATGAAACAGTTTTCCGTGCAGAAAATATATTTTGAATCGACCCATAAATTTCGACTCCACCCTTCCAATCCGCTTTAGCACTAACGCTCTCAGGCTCGATATATAAATGCTCAACAAATTGAGTTTTATATTCACGTTCCAGAACAATATCAGCCTCTCCGAACCCTTCTTGTATATCGCCTTTTCTAACTCTATGTTCAAAGGCAACATTCCCATCATCGTGAATTTTGGGAGCATCTTTCTTCATCGCTTCTCTTACATTGAAAACCGCATCAAGAGGTTCGTATTTTACTTTCACCTTCTCGGAGGCTTCTCTTGCGATATTTTCTGTTTCTGCAATAACCATTGCTACAACATCACCGTAATATCTGACTTTATCCCTGGCAAATATCTGCTGATTTTTAATTTCTGTTCCAAACAGATTACTTCCCGGGACATCCTTTGCTGTGAGAACAGTGATGACACCCTTGACTTTCAATGCTCCTGAAACATCAATATTTTTTATCAATGCATGTGAATATTGGGAATAGACGGGTGAAGCAAAGGTGGTGTTATCAAATTGAAAATCTGCCGCATAAATCATTTTACCTGTAACCTTTCCAACCGCGTCCACTCTGCCTATGGGTTTGTGAACGATACTAAATGGATAATCATTGGATAATTCATCAACTTCTGTGGATTTATTTACTTTGTTCACTTTTTCATTATTCATTATGTATTAATCCTGATTATATTTACTTTAAATAGAATTAAAGAATTGTGAATTATCTTGCAAGTTATTTTTGTATTGACAGATTCTTATCTTAAAAACATTAATTTAGTTCTTATTATAATCAAGTTTGTGGATAGAGCATAATAGAGAACAAAAACAAGGAATTAGTGGCTATTTAAAAACTCATAATTAATATCAAGAGGATTAGATTGCTTACTCTTCCCTTCTCTCAGAGCTTCGGCTCACCATGTTCATTCACTGGCGATGACACCCCTCACCCATCCCTCTCCCACAAGGGGAGAGGGTATGAAGGTGTCATTGCGAGGAGGCTTTAGCCGACTAAGCAATCAAGTCCTTATAGGTTTTTAAACAGTCATATTTAAGAATATTAAAATAAAAACTGAGAGATGAAATGGTTTATGGAATACGTTTCATTCAAACCTTGTTAATATCTATTTGTGTTATATTTGGTCCTTTGGCTTGTATTAAGCGATTTAATAACAATTTTGAAAAAAAGACTAATGCTATGAGGCAAAAGATTTCCCTATCTTTTAATGAGAAAAAAAAGGAATGGATATTAGAAAATTCGAAAATTGAAGTCAAAGTCGGGTTTGATCCTAAAGGAAATTACTCATTCAAAAATCTAAAATATAAGCAAAATAACTTCTCCTGGATAGACAAACCTCTAAGATTTATGGAAAAGGCAATTTCTCTTGATGACCAACCAGTTATATTTAAGTTAAAAGGAGAGAATGAGAAGGAATTTGTATTTTCAAAATTTAGCTCCAGAAAGGATGACGAATCCATTACTCTCTCTCTAACTTTTGTTCGGGAAAAAGTAGAGTTAACTCATCACCTTTGCCTTTATCGAAAGGATGCAGTATTTGAAAGTTGGATTTCTCTCCTTAACAATTCACCTTCAGATTTTACAATAACGAAATTAAAGTCAGTGGGTGTAGAGTTATCTTTACCAGAAAAGAAAATCGAATGCTTTACTATTGATGGAATTAATCCTCAACTTCCTTATAATATGCGTATTCCCCATCCTTCCCTCGGATTCAAAAAGAAAGTGCTGACATTAGGAAAACAACTATTTGTGCCATCAGATCATCGCTCTTCTGAGCTTAATCTTGATTGGTTTGCCATTTATTTACCAGAAAGAGAGAATGGGATTTTCGGTGGTTTTGAATGGTCGGGTCAGAGATTGCTTGAAATATCTCATCCTGAAAATCTTTTGCAAATTGAGTATGGTCTTGATCAATTCTACCACAAAGTTTTTCCTGGTGAAGTAATTGAAAGTCCTAAAGCAGTTATAGGATTATTCAATAAGGATATTCATTATGCATCAACTGAAATGAGTGACTTTGCACGCCATTATCTAATGCCGCCCTTACCTGATGATTTTCCCTGGTTTATGTATAATACGTGGTTCAATATGGAGATAAATCAGTCTGAGGAAACTGTAAAGAAAGACATTGATGTTTGTGCTGAGCTTGGAGTTGAAGGGATTTATTTAGATGCAGGCTGGTATGCACATTCACCAGCAAGTTCACCTGCATACTTTTCGGAAGGTATAGGGTTATGGAAAGAAAATCGCAATAAATACCCTTCAGGATTAAAAGCATTGTCAAATTATGTTCATAAAAAGGGAATGAAGTTCGGGCTTTGGGTTGAACCAGAGCGGGTTGCAGAAGACACAAGGAATGCTGAGTCTAACACCTGGACAAATGAGATGCTTGCTATGCAAAATGGGAAAATTATAGAAAATGTTGGACCATCCTATTTCATCTGTCTCGGTAATCCATCTGCTCAAAGATGGGTCTTAAATACTATAAGCAGAGTCGTTGAGGAATATAATATAGACTGGTTGAAATGGGATAATAATATGTGGGTAACCTGCAATCGTACTGACCATGGGCATCAGGGAGGTGATGGCAACTGGGCACAAATCCAAGGTCTCTATGAGGTTCTTGACACCTTAAGAAAAAAATATCCAAATTTGATTATCGAAAATTGTGCCTCTGGTGGCAACAGAATGGACCTTGGCATATTAAAAAGAACACATATTTTCTGGGTTCACGACGATAGTTACACATCTTATCTCGTGCGATTCCACTTCTTTGGTGCATCGCTTGAATTTCCTGCTCATTATATTAATAGCTGGGTTATTGAGGGAGGAGATTTATCCAGAGAAAAATTACCAATATCTGAACGGGCGGTAAAATATATCTTTCGTAGTAGAATGCTTGGTGCAGTGGGGATATCTCTAAATGTGCGAAATTGGTCTAACGAAATAAAAAACATCGTAAAAAATGAGATAGAATTTTTCAAGAAAAACAGGAAGTTTCTGTTTGGACAAGTCTTTTGTCTCACCCCGCAGACAGTGATTTTTAATAAAACATGGGAGCCGCCCACAACCTGGGAATTTTATCAATACTATTTACCTGAATCGGAGGAATCGATGATATACTGCTTTCGCGATGAAGGTTCTCAGCAAAAAATGACATTGTTTCCAAAAGAAATCAAAGACGAGAATAAATACAAGATTAGGTTTTTTGATAAGGGAAAAGATTTCATAATGACAGGTAAAGAAATTCTGACGAAAGGTATCGAAGTAGAATTGTTAGAAAAATTTTTATCAGAAATCATTTTCATCTCTAATTTGTGAACAGACAAATAATTCTTTATAAGATATAAAAGCATATTACTTTTATATTGACATACTTTTGCACAAGAAAATATTAACTAAACCCTCATTATACGCACTGTTCGGAATAAATAATAATGGCAAACAAAAGGAAAATCCAAAAATCCAAAAGTAATAATCTAATAAAAAAGATTTATCCTCCTTTATCAATAGATGAGGCTATGATGGAAGGGATAAGATGTCTCTATTGTTACGATGCACCTTGTATACAAGCTTGTCCAACGAAAATCGATGTTCCTACATTTATTAAAAGAATACTCGAAGATAATATGAAGGGAGCTGCAAAAGTTATCTTCAAAGCAAATTGTTTAGCAGGAAGCTGTGCGAGAGCTTGTCCTGTTGAGGTCCTATGCGAAGGTGCTTGTGTTCTAAATGAATTGAATCAGAGACCTGTTGCGATTGCCAGACTCCAAAGATTTGTTACTGATTGGGCAATGAAAAATAAATTGTTTTTTTATATAAAAGGTAAACCTAATGGGAAAAAAGTTGCAATTATTGGTGCTGGACCTGCTGGACTTGCTTGTGCAGTTGAGCTTATTCAAATGGGATACGAAGTAAAAATTTTTGAGTCACGAGATTTACCTGGTGGATTGAACGCCTTTGCAGTAAATCCTACAAAGGTCAATTTGAAATTCGCTCTTCAGGAAGTTGCAATGCTCAAAAAATTAGGATTAAAAATTAAGAGTAACACAACAGTTGGAGTCGATATACCATTTGACAGTTTACTTAATAAGTATGATGCAATCTTTTTAGGAATGGGGCTTGGAAAGAGTGCTCAATCAAGTATTCCGGGTGAGAATCTGAAAGGTGTTTATGATGCACTAGAATTTATTGAAAGGGTGAAAACTCATCCTCAAAAATTAAATCTGAAAGGGAAAAAGGTTGCAATTATAGGTGGAGGAAATTCTGCTCTGGATTCAGCTATCCAGGCAAAAATACTTGGGGCTGAATACGTCTATATCTTCTATAGAAGAAGTAAAGAAGAGATGCCAGGTTATCCTTCTGAATTTGAACAGGCGAAGCTCAATGAATGTATGTTCTTCTGGCAAATGGCACCCATCGAGATATTGGGTAAGAATAAAGTTGAAAAAGTAAAACTAATTAAGACAAAACTTGGCACTCTTGATTCTTCAGGTAGAAGAAAACCAATCCCAATCAAAGGTTCGGAAGAGATTTTCAAGGTGGATGTTGTGATAAAAGCTTTGGGTCAACAAACGAATGATGAATTTCTAAGTAAGATTAAAGGATTGAGAATGAAAAATGGTTTGGTTCAGATAAATAAAAAAACTTATCAGACATCGATACCAAAAGTTTTTGCTGGTGGAGATTGTGTCAGTGGTGGGAAAGAAATTGTTAATGCTGTTGCGGATGGGAAGAAAACGGCTTTTTGTATTCATTTATATCTGATCAAATAAAGAGAGGTAACAAATGAAAAACAAACTAAAATTACTTCCTTTTATTTTGGTGATAGCTGTTTTTATATGTTGCAGTTCATCACCTAAAATGCTTGAATCGACAAATTCTCCTGTCGTAATTACGGTGGCAACTTATAATCTTCTCAACTTTACTGATAATATAGATGACCCTGATTCACCCTTTGACCAGGATAGAGGAAAATCACAGAAGGCAATAGATGCTTTAGGAGAAGTTTTCAAGGCGATGAATGCCGATATTATTGGAGTTGAAGAGATTGAAAAGAAAGAATTGTTGAAAGATTTTTGTAATAAATACTTGTCTGAGTCAAAATATTTCATTTCATTTTTTAAATCCTGGGATCCTTCTGGAATATCTGTAGGGTTATTAACAAAATATCCTATCTTGAATGAAAAACTAATTGAAGATGTTTTCTTAAAAGACGAAAATGGGAACACAATGCTTTTCAATTATGGATTTTTAAAAGAAAAACCAATTCCATTTAGCAGGGGAATTTTAAAAGTAACGGTTAAGATAAAAAAAGGAGAGGAAGTAACTTTTTATGTCGTTCACTTCAAAGCAGGGATGTCTGAACAATCGCCTGAAAGGAGAATCGCTGAGGCACAGGCTCTCAGAGAGGTTGTGAGAAAAGAATATACTAAAGATAAAAATGTAGATTTTGTCGTTCTTGGAGATTTCAATGAAACGCCAAGGTCTAACACTGTCAAAATCATTGAAGGACTTGATACGAATATGCCTTTAAGGAATGTTTTTACTCTAAGCTCCCAAGAAATTTCTAATAAAGAGAGAGCATCGCATCCTTCTTATAATCCGTATAGACCTATTGACCATATCTTTATCAGTCCAGGAATGGTTGAGAATTATGTGAAAGATTCAGCGCAGGTCTTTAAACACCCCAAAGCTCCTGATGCCTCTGACCATCTTCCCGTAATGTGCAAGTTTATGTTCAATTAAAAGACATTTCGTAATCTTCTCATAATTTTTATTGTTTATTATGTTGTTATCAAAATTATTAGTGTCATTCCTAAACCTCATCTTCTGTGTATATAATATTTTATTATTTCGTTTTTAAGAAGGTGTTAGGAAAAGATACAGTAATATAAGGTGAAGAATGAGAATTTTATTTGTTGAAGATTCTAAGCGACTTCAGCGCTCTATAGCGATAGGACTGCGAAAAGCAGGCTATACAGTTGATGTCACTGGTGATGGGCAGGAAGGACTGTGGTTTGCAGAGTCTTATGATTATGATGTAATTATCCTTGATTTGATGTTGCCCGGAATGGATGGTCTTACGATATTAAAACACCTTCGGGAACAAGGGAAAAAGGCGTTTGTCCTTATTCTTACAGCAAAAGACACGGTTGAAGACAAAGTTGAGGGCTTACAAACCGGAGCTGATGACTATCTGGTGAAACCATTTGCTTTTGAGGAATTGCTTGCAAGGATACAAGCTCTTATTCGTAGAAAATATGGCATTAAAACAAATACCATAAACATTGGTGACTTGGAGATTGATCTTGCAAGGCGTGCTGTTCTCAGGAATGGTAAGGAAATTGACTTGATGCCGAGAGAATATGCTCTTCTTGAATTTCTCGCACTTCGTAAAGGAACTCTTGTTAATAGAGCCGAAATTGAGGAACACATTTATGATGAAAGAGTTGACCCTATGAGTAATGTTGTTGATTCAGCCATTTGCACTCTTAGAAAAAGAATTGATAGTTCTGATGAACCATCGATTATAAAAACACGACGAGGTATGGGGTATATTATAGAATGAAAATTTCGACAATGAATAAAGCCACGAGTATCAAGACTCAAATACTTATAAGGTTATTTTTAGTAACCGCTTTTATTTTTATATTGGTTGGAGCCATTATAATTGAGAGAAGCCATCGTGTATTCTATAAATCCTTGGATAACGCAGTGCTGGCACAATTTAAAGCTCTCTTAACTCTTACAGAAATCAATAATGATGGGTCGATTGACTTTGAATTCAATGATGAAATAATGTACGAGTTTAATAAAAAAAATGCTGAAGCTTTTTTCCTGATAAAAAGATTGATGGATAATCAAGAAGTTGCACGTTCAGAAGTTTTAGAAAAAGTTAAAATTGATCTCCCTGTTTCACTAAAAAAATTAAGGAAAAAAAGTAAATTTTCGTGGAACTTAAAAATAGATGATAAAAAGTTTCGCTGTGTTGCAAAAATTGAATCTCCACAAGTGGACGAAGATATTACAAAATCTTTGTTACGAGGGAATACAGATAATAAAAAATCCAATGAAGAGATAATAAACACTCTTAAAAAAGGAAACGAGTTATTATTTATAGTTGGGCTTGATTCCGGTGCAACAGATGAAAGATTTTATAAAGCGATCAGAAGTACAGCGTTAGCTCTTGGACTTGGACTCTTGATTCTTCTAATTATTGTGTGGGTTGTCATTAACAGAAGTCTAAAACCACTGTTTTCCTTGAAAAGTGAGGTTGAAGGAATTTCTGCGGATAACTTTAATCTTGTTAAAGTTCCTGAAATACAAGAGATTGCGATAGTCGCAGAGGCATTAAATAAACTAATCAATCGAGTGAAATCAGCATTTGAAAGAGAAAGGCAATTTACCGCAGATGTGGCTCATGAACTCAGAACGCCTATAACTGAAATTCGGACTCTGGTAGAGGTGATGCTAAAATGGCGTGATAATATGCCTGAAAGTGTTTTGAAAAATTACGAAGACATCTTCTCTTCCACAAAAAAGATGCAAAGTATTGTAACGTCATTGTTGACATTGACAAGGTGCGATGCAAACGCATTGAAAATAGAAAGAGAGACATTCAGCCTTTCTCAGGTAACACGTGAAGTCTGGAGTCAATTTGAATCTTCTGCGCACTTTAAAAATTTGAATGTTAATTATCATATCCCTGATAGCGTAAATATATGTTCTGATAAAAATTTATTTGAGACAATATTAAATAATGTTTTTTCAAACGCTCTTGAATATACACCTCAAGATGGAAAAATTGAGTTTGAAATTAATTTGCAAAATGATGTTTTTAGTCTTGTAGTTTCAAATACTACTAATGATTTAACAGAAGAAGACCTGCCATTGATTTTTGAGAGATTCTGGCGAAAAGATGAATCCAGAAGCGACTCTGACGCTCATAATGGGCTTGGACTTGCCCTTGTTAAATCCATTTCAAAGATTCTTAATTTGAATGTTGATGTATCTTTGAGCGAAAATTCTACCTTTACAATTCGTATATCTGGACAATTAAGTAAATGATTGTTTAAAAATGCATTTCGGCTTATAAGGATGAGATTTCCACGCTCACTTCGTTCGCTCGCAATGATAGATCAGTAGTGTCATTGCGAGGAGGCTTTAGCCGACGAAGCAATCTTGTTTTTTGACTTTTTAAACAATCACTAAGCAAATAAAATCAATTTTTCTATTTTTCGTAATCTTCTCGTAATGTTTATTAAGTATACTATTGTTTAAAAATAGAGTTTTTTTATAAAGGAGGAATTGTTTATGAAAAGACAAGCAAGAAAGCTTGTAGGGATGTTTGCTACAATGATTGCTATTTTGTTACTGGCAATCACGGTTTTTGCCGGTGAAGAAAAAAATGAAGGTAATGAAAAGGAAATTTCATTGAAAGATGCACCTCCTGCTGTCCAAGCCACTATTGAAAAACAAGCAGCGGGTAAGGAAATCAAGGAAATCGAAATCGAAACAAAAGATGGCAAGGAAATTTACACGGTTGAAATCCTTGATGAAGGTAAAGAAAAAGAATTTATGGTTTCATCTGATGGGAAATTTTTAGGTTACGAAAAAGAAGATGAGGATAATGAAGAAGATGAAGATGAGGCTGAAATTCCCCTTAATCAACTTCCAGAAAAGGTGAAAGAAGCAGCAATGAAGTATCTTGGTTCATTAGAATCTGGTGAGGCGCAGAAGGAAGTTGAAAATGGTGTAACGATTTATGAGGTTGAAATTGAAAAAGATGGAATGGACATAAGTGCTGAATTTACAGAGGCTGGGGAAATTCTTGAACTGGAAAAAGAAATACAACCCTCAAAGCTCCCCGCAGCAGTAATCTCAAAAATTAAAGCAGAAAATCCTGGTGCTAAAATAAAAGAAGCAGAAGAAATACAAAAGTTTGAAAACGGTGTTGCAAAAGGTGAACTTTCCTATGAAGTCGAAGTAATTTTGAAGAAAGAGATTGAAATAACAGCAACAGGACAAATTATCCCAGAGGATGATGAAGAGGAATCTGAAAAAGACGATGAAGAAGATGACGATTAATAATATAGATGTCAAAATCTAAATTAAAAATCAAATGAACAATTTGTGTCCTCAAAAATTAGGGCAGGTCTAAAAACCTGCCCTTTATTTTTTGGAGATAAATTTCGTTATCCTTGACTTTTCCCTATTCAAGATGTATGAAAAAAAGAATTTTATTAAACCATTTTAGACAAGGGAAATCTTATGAGTGATAAAATTGAGTTTGTGCAAAATTATAGTGATTTGAGTACTAATCGCGGATTTCAATTTGAGTTTCATTGCGATCGCTGTGGTTCGGATTATCGAACGAAGTTCAAAGCCTCAGTTACTGGAACTGTATCAGAGGTTTTAGATGTAGCACATAATTTATTCGGAGGAATCTTTGGTCGGGCATCAGATGTGGGTGATAAAGTTCATTCTGTAAACTGGAAGAAGGCTCACGATGAGGCTTTGGTTGAAGCGATAAAAGAAATCAAACCTGATTTCATTCAATGCCCGCGATGTTTATCGTGGGTTTGTAGAAAGAGTTGCTGGAATACTCAAAAAGGACTCTGCAAAAATTGTGCCTCTGATTTAAGCGTTGAAATGGCAGCAGCTCAGTCAAGCAGGTCTGTGGAAGAAGTTTGGGCTCACGCTGCGATGGCTGAAGAAGATAAGAAGTTAGGAAAAGAAAATTGGCGAGAAGGGATTCGTGCCACCTGTCCCAAATGTGAAAAACCTCTTCCAGCTAATGTCAAATTCTGCCCGGAATGTGGTGAAAAAATAAAAGTTACTGAGCTATGCAAATCCTGTGGAAAAAAACTTCCTTCTAACACCAAATTCTGCCCCGAATGCGGTACGAAAGTTGAAGATTAACAAGATGAATTGATTATGCTGTTATAAATCCTGTGTATCCTGTCTAAAAATTAAATTTCTTTGTAGTATAAAATTTAATGAAGAACCACCTTTTGTTATGATTAGAAAACATTTCTCAATTTTTTTCCTTTTTGCATCATTTATCATTAGTATTCACGATATTACAGATAATACTAAAGTTGAAGATTCACAATCCCCTGATGTAATTGTTGCTTCACGTGCTGTTAAGATTTGCCAATTGGTTGGGGATTTTGACCATCAGAAACAACAACCTACTCAAAATCTCACAAACACACGTTATAAATTAGAAAGCACTGACCTTGGAGTTCCGTTCAAACATAAGGATAGAATCTATATTCTGTTTGGCGATACGAATGGACCGAAAAAAGGCGATGCTATTGCGTATACAACGGATAAAAATCCTGAGGATGGTCTTGACCTTATTTTTCTCCACGATAAAGAAGGTGTTTATGCACCTATTAATATCCCTGGGATAAGTCAGAAGGATTTTGAGGTGCCTATGGAAGGTGTGAGTGCAAACGGGAAAATGTATATCTATCACACAACCGACCATACAGAAAAAGTTTCTATGGGACGCTCAGTCGTCGCAGTATCTAATAATGAGGACGAATCTGACTTTACTTACTTATATGATTTCTCAAAGAAATATTTTATCAATATCTCAATTGTGAAAATTAATCTCTCGGATTTTAAGAACTTTCCTGAAAATAAAGGTGAAGGACTTGTTATCTTCGGTTCAGGAATTTATCGACAGAGCGATGTCTATTTAGCATTTCAACCTGCAGATAAAATTGAATCCAAAGAATCAATTCTATACTTTACTGGTGTTGATACCTCTGGAATGCCTATCTGGAGCAAGAATGAGGATGATTGTAAAACTCTTTTTCATCATCCTTGTGTCGGTGAATTATCTGTTTCATACAATAAATTTATTAAAAAATGGATTATGCTTTATAATGGAAATAAGCCAAGTGGGATTATTTTACGGACTGCTGATAATCCCTGGGGAAAATGGTCAGAAGCCCAAGTTGTCTTCGACCCGTGGAAAGATAAAGGCTATGGACATTTTATGCACATAAGTTGGGAATCGAAAAAAGTGGACAAAGTTACTGACCCAACGCGAGAAAATGTCTGGGGCAGTGCATACGGACCGTATCAATTCGAAGACTTTGCAACAGGCAACAAAAAATCCACCACCATCTACTTCACCCTCTCCACCTGGAATCCATATACAGTTATCTTAATGAAGACAATTTTGAAATTAAGAAACTAAGGAGGCTGTCCGACAATTAATTTTAGGTAGTGGCATTGTTCTTTGAAATATAGAAATAGTCACTAAAGGTTGAGGATTGTTTTCTCCTATTTAATTTTTTTTCGAGTATTTTGAGAGTTCATATCAT
>Ga0315289_10000850_pt1 | contig 47223 bp, 65 predicted proteins | sample YL17G11_40_MG_FD_203452 | JGI IMG/M metagenome (GOLD analysis project Ga0315289, IMG submission 203452) | Sediment microbial communities from Yellowstone Lake, YNP, Wyoming, USA - YL17G11_40 | ecosystem: Environmental > Aquatic > Freshwater > Lake > Sediment | place: USA: Wyoming | collected... | reverse complement strand
GATGAGGTCCACTTGGTAGTTCACGTCCTCGATGAGGATGCGCTCGTGCTTGTATTTCTCGTAGAGGAACACGGTGCGCTCTCGGGTGGCGGCGGGGTCGAGGAACTCGCCCACGGTGTCCATCACGTAAATCTTGCCCGTCTCCTCGTCCCACAAGACCGAGATAAGCGCCGTCAGGCAACCCGTGTCCTTCTTGCCCGTGGCGGGGTCAAGACCCATCCGCATGACCGAGCGGCTCATGACCTCGGGTGGGATGCTGTCCCAAAACTTGAACCAATGGGGCTTGAACCGCGAGCCGAGGATGGCTTGGGGATTGCACAAATACCGTTGCTGGAATGGGATATGGCCGCCCACGAGGGCGATGAGTTTGGCCATGTCCGTGCCCGCCCATTGTTCAGGCCACAACCAATCGTACTCCTCGCCGTGGTAGTTGGCGGTCTTGAACGAGGCGAACAGGTCAGGCCGCGGGGTCTTGAGCATCGGGTAGACATGGGACACGAACCCGCGCCCAATCAAGTTCATGTAGAGGTCGTCAGGATGCCACGGCGAGCCGATGACGGCGAGGGGAGTGCCCTTGTTCAGGCGGGCGGCGTAGGTGTTGTTGAACCACACCAAGGCTTGCCCACGGTAGACCTCGGATGTCTGAGAGTTGCGGTCGATGGGGTCGTCGAGATAGCCCCGGTTGCCTCTCATGCCCTCGATGGCCGTGCCCAACTGAGCCCCGAACCACGAGGGGAACTTGGTTGCCGAGCGCCATGAGGGGACCATGAACGCCGTGGAGTTCCACACATAACCCTCGTCGTTGAGCCGCTCGTCTATCTCGGTTGGGTAGATTTTCTTGAGGGCGGCGCGCAAGAAATTCCCCGTGGACGCAACGACCGCCGAGGACCTCGACCCGAACAGGATGTGCGGGTCAGGGCCGAGGAGGTCTTGGAGTTGGAGGAGCCCGAGCGTGGTGCTCTTGAGATGGCCAACGGCGGCGAGGACCAAGCTCGGATGGCCCGAGGCTTGGTTCTCCCTGATGACACGGGCGAACTCCTTGGCATGGGGCGGGAGATGGGGGAGCCCAATCATGTCCGCAAGATAATCGAGGTCCGTCCTGAGCCGGTCAAGGCGGTGGAGTTGGACGATGTGGCGCACGGCGGCGGCGGTCACAACTCGACCTCCGAGACCGCCTTGAGGAGGGCGGCCTTGGCCTCGGGCGAGAGCTTGGCCATGACCGCATCGTAGAACTCGCCCACCTCGGCCCTCCAATCCTCGGGCTCTTGGGCGTTGCTCAGGGCCGCTCCAAGCTCGCGGGACTTGAGCAAGGTCTCCAAGGTCTTGCGGCGCTCGCCCATGCAAGCAATGACGCCGGGGATAGCCGCGGACCCGTGACGCCTGAGGTCCGTCTCGATGTCCTCGTAGGAGTTCAAGAGCTTGCCAAGTTCCGCCTCAACATCTCTCGACGTGACAGGGCGTTGCGGGCCCTGTTCGCCGCCGCGCATCGCGGGAACCGTATCATGATTTGAAACGGGCGTAATGGCCGTTGTGCCATGGTCGTTGTGGCCTTTCCCGTTGGCCTTGAGGAGGCGATGCCGCCGGACGCGGATGTAAGCCGCGTCCACGCCGTATCGTTCCTTGATGGCCGCCGTTGGTGTCCCCTTGAGGACATCCATGTCAAGTTCACGCCTGATGGTGTCGGGTAAGGTCATGACCGTGAGGCGTTGAGCCCGCAAGGGCCACGGAAAGGGCCAACGAGGTGATGGCCCACTTAAACCATGGTGGTGGTCTATTCCATGAGGGTCCCGCGCCGGACGACGACGCCATGGCTCTTGCGGACGAGCTTGGATAACGTCAGGAATGTCCACACGATGCCCCTGTCAAGGCTTGGCGGGGGTAGGGGGGGACCTCAGGGGAAATTACTTGACTGGCTTGAAGGTCCCACGAGAGTTGGTCTTGTAATCAATCCAAATCCGGTCGACGACGACAGGCTCAGGACCAAGACCGGGCCGGACCTCGGTGGCCACCAAGAAATTGATGCCCTTAACCATGAATCTCTTGTCCCCCCTCATTTGAGAGCGCCCGCCGTGAGTACAACTATAGAGGGTACGGAACGGTTCGCTCGTGCTCCATCCGAGTCTTTTCATCGGTCTTTTGCAAGCGGGGCATCGAGGGGCTTTGAGGGGCCTCATGAGGGTGAAGATGGTGGCCGAACCTAATGACCTTTTGCGAGGAGAGCCCCTTGAGTACTTGTGGAACTTGAAAGGGATGGGGGGGGGCCTTGGATTTGTCACGTGTATGACAACACACATGACACTTTTCAAGTAGAGATACTCCTCCTCCTCCTCCTCCTTTTAGTCCACAGGCAATAGAGGTTTGGGTATTAATTAAACAAGGGTCGAGTTCCACCGGAAATGTCATACACCTGTCACACATCCCTTGGTCCTGTCACACACCCTGTCATACACCACTTGTCATACACCTGTCACACATCCATCGAGGGGGCTAAGTAACTTATTTATAGACACAAGACCATGGGGCTCAGGCGAGGACGAGGACATGAAAGCACTCAACCTACCGATGGACGACGAGGTGTTTATGCGATGGGCAAGGGCCAAGGGAAATCGAGAGCTTGCCGTCAACAAAAAGCTCACATGGCTCGCGTTTCTCGATGAGGCTGTCAGGTTGTTGGCCCAAGAGTGATTCTATGCCCGTTAGGGTCCCAATAACGGTGAGCTTCACGCCCGATAATGCGGCGTGGCTCTACAAGCTCGGCAAGGGCAAGATTTCCGAGAAAGTAAACGAATTGGTTGATGGGGTGAGAGGGATGGATGTCGAGAGCAAGCGCAAGCTAATCGAGGAGAAAAAGGCCAAGGCGGCCAAGTTGTTGGACGAGGCCCGAGAGGAGGAGGAGGACCTCAAGACCTACATGGCCGGTCTGTCGGTCATCAAGTCCCAAGAGCGGGAGGTCAGGGCCAAGGCCAAGGCGGTCGAGAACAAGGTCGAGGAGGAGGGGGCCGTCGAGAACGCCGTCAAGATGGCCAAGGCGTTCGTCAAGGACAAGGACACGATGAGCGCTCACCGATATTTGGAGCCGCTCGTCAAGACCGGCAAGCTCACCGCCGAGGAGGCGGACAAGATACTCTCGGGGGCTCCCTCGTGATTCCGTTCCCCGATAAGAAATACGCCGTCATCTACGCGGACCCGCCTTGGGAGGCCCGGTGTTTTGATTTCTCTCACCGTTATGATGACGTGGTCCCCTACAAGACCATGACCATCGAGGGCATAAGGGCGCTCCCCGTCAAGGAGATTGTTCTCGACGATGCCCTTTTATTCATGTGGTGCGTAGAGAGCCATATCCCGTTTATGTCGACGGTAATGTTGGATTGGGGGTTCGAGTACGTGTCCGTGGCGTTCGTGTGGCACAAGACAAGCCAAACAACCTTGTTCAGGGAGTGCCCAACATTCACGGTCCCACCGTTGAGGTCATGTGAGTTTTGTTTCATGGGTCGACGTGGCAAGTCCCTCGCCAAGAACTACAAGGTCCATCAATTCCTCAACTCGCCGAGGCGGTCCCACTCGCAAAAGCCCGATGAGGTCCGCTCGCGCATCGTGGCTCTCGCCGGTGATGTCCCTCGCATCGAACTATTCGCCCGCCGCCGAGTTGCCGGGTGGGATGCATGGGGCGATGAGGTTGATGTAGATGCACGACTATGAAATGCACCACAAAATAGATATTCAGGCATCAATATATATTATTGCGGTCGAACCGCCGGGGTTTTGATTATGGCAGATATGATTGTTGAGGTAAAACAGGTAGGGGGCAAAGGCTCAGTTGATATGGTCGTGAAGCCGACAATGCTGAATGTGAGCGCCATAAAGGCCAATCGATACAGACACCTTTTGGCCGAGGCGATGACCAAATACCACATCGAGGTATTCGGAGCCGACAAGTCTCTAAAGTGGTGCGACGATTTCAGGAATCTGGTTACCACCGAAGGACTCAACGCCTTACTCGATGCCACATTCGTCACGGGTAGCGTCGGGCCAACATGGTTCATCGGCTTGGTGGCCGGAGCCGTTGACCCGGTCTACGACGATGACGACGTAATGGCGGGTCATGCGGGATGGACGGAATTTCTCGACATCGAGGAAGAGACCCGGCAAGCGTTCACTCCCGGCGCGGTCAGTGAGGGTTCAGTGAACAATTCGCTGTCAAAGGCGGAGTTCAACATTACCAAGGCGGGCAAGGTCGCCGGGTGTTTCCTCGCGAACGAGTCAACGCTCGAAGGCACGACCGGCAAACTGTACGGGGAGGGCTCATTTGCCCTCGGCACACGTGACTTGGATGAGGGTGATGTCATCAAGGTCACGATAACCCTGACCGTGTGTGTGCCCGAAATCCAATAGATTCATCCATCATTGGGCCACCGGGCGGCGAGCCATATCGTCGTCCGGTTTATCTTTTGTGTGCAACGACGAACTCGTTGAGGGAGCGTCAACTATATTTAGTTCCCGTGATATATCTGAGTATGGTGGTCATGATGGTGAGCCGGACCGTGGACTACGGTGATGTGGATACGATGGAGGTGGATGATGACGAATAAGGGAGAGCCGGATTTGTTGCCCAAAAAGGGCAAGGTGTATTGTCTGTCGTTCCGAATCCGCAAGGTATTCTTTGACCGGGTCTTAGCGGGGACCAAGAATTACGAGGTCAGGAACGCGAGCGAGTTTTGGAACACGCGGATGATGGCGGCCATCAAGCTCCTCAACCAAGGGGCAACGGTCAAGGCGGTCATCGTGTGCGGGGACCGGACGCTCTACAAGGTCGTCAAGACCATCACGTTCTATTGCGGGAACGCCGCACCGGGGCTCCCGGTCGATGAGCTTGAGACCGTGCTCCCCGATGCGCCCATGACATGGCGCTTGTGGAGGGTGAACTATGTTGAGTAGGTCCATTCCCACATCCAAGGCCCTGAAAGCGCCCGCCTCCACCCTTATCCAACGATGCTCGACGTGCGAGACCCAACGGGAGTTCGACCCCGTGGCCGTCCGAGACATCCAAGCTAAGGACCATCGGTTCGCCGTCGTCTACCGATGCCGCTTTTGCAAGGCCATCGAGGTCAAGATGTTCAAGAAACACATAACGTCCAAGGGCCTCGTCGTGGCCCCGCCAACGATTGGACTTGAGTGGTTGTGATGTGCTCCCACGAGATGCTTGCCGCCTTGGCCGTCGTGGCCGTGTACATGAGGACGGGAGAGCGCCTATAATGGACGAGGCGAGTAGTATCAAGGTTTGTCCTCGGTGCGGGGGGGCTTGGGCGGGCAACCTGAGGCGGTGCTTGTTCTGTCAAGAGGACTTGAGCGCCACGCCCTCGATGACGCCGTTGGTCCACGAGCCCGACATGGGATGGTGTGTGGTGTGCTCGGCCACGGGGCTCCCCCTCCTCGACACCAAAGGCCATATCCGCCGATATACCGAGCAAGCGGCCCTCAACGAGGTCAAGAGGATGCACGACAAGATGACGCTCGCCAACATGGGCGATGTCGTCTACAATGCAAGGAGGATAATGGATGAACTCGGTCTTGACTACGAGGCCCGCAAGTACGACATGGAGCGGGAGAACGCGGCGGTGGGACGATGAGATTGAGTAGGCACCAACGAATGGCCCTGATTAGCCGGTTGAATGGGGCCATCTCTCGCATCAACCTATGCGTTCCCGAGCACAAGGAGGCCGTGTCGATGATAGGTGAGGTCGTCAAGCGTCTCAAGGGAGATGATATTGCATGAGCCGGATGTTCAAGGGCATGGTCACATGGAACCCCGGATATGGATGCCCGGACCACAAGTGCCCGTATTGTTGGGTCCCCGGTGTGATTTGCCGTAGAGGCAAGTACAAGGTCGATGCGTTCCGTGAGGGCAAGGTCTACCTCGATGAGCCCAAGCTCCTCAAGGGCCCGCCCTACGCCGAGACCGTGTTTGTGTGGGCTCATGGGGATATGTGGTCGAGGACATTCCCGGCGGGGATACGGGATGCGGTCTTGGGACGGCTCAGGAAAAGCGGGCACAAGAGCAAGTTTGTCTTTTTTACCAAGAACCCTCAGGGTTACATAGATTATTTCGGGAGCATTAAGGGCCCATATCATCTTATGGACGACCGATTCAGGTTTGGCGTGACGGTCGAGACGAACCTTCATTATGCGCCCGAGGTCCAAGGCAATGCACCCTCTCAATCGGCGAGGATGTTCACCATCATGGAGGGCAAGTATGTTTTCAATCTCAACTACCTGAGCATCGAGCCCATCATGGATTTCGACCGTGAGGAGTTCGCCCATTGGATAATCCTTCTCAATCCCGAGGTCGTCTACATCGGATACGATTCCAAGGGCAAGCATCTCCCCGAGCCTCCCCTCGCCAAGACCTTGGGGCTCATCAGTGACCTGACCAAGGCGGACATCAAGGTGGAACTCAAGCTGTTGAGGGAGAGGTGGGATGGATGAAACGCGCCAAGGACATGAGGCCAAGGCTCCGCGCCAACCTTCTCATCGAGGTCCCCGTGCCCAAGGACCTCATGAATGTCATGTCCGAGTTGGACCGTGATTATCTCGAATCCATGACGAGGAACAAGATATTTTGGGTGAGCGGGGAATCCCTGACGATGGTATTCCACCTTGAGGATATTGGTCGTCTCCGCAATATGTTCTCCAAGTACGAACGGGTCATCGCGTTCCCGTCATCCGCCCATCTCCAAGAGTACGGGCTCAAGCATTCCTCGGGAGATTCCCTCTACATCTCGGTCTTGGACAACGCGTTCGTGTGCACCCAATTTTTCCCCGATGGCGTGACCAAGGTCTATATCATTCCCAAGGATGATGTGTTCTACTGTCTCCACATTATCCAAGACCATTTTGCTCTTGCGCCCGAACCAAGAATCGTGAGGACGCCCGTCATTTGGGAGGCCATTTGTCGGGCGAAACACCTCAACCAATTTTTCGACAATCACGGTCAGTTCCACAAGGAATCGTTCAACGGAACGAGGGGCATCTACAACTACCACTTTTACCTCCCGTGCAAGGTTCTCGCGAGCCTCAGGCTAATCTATTACCATGGCCCGCGCATTTCATTGGAGGAGTTCGAGGTCGAACAAGGAGGAAATGGAGATGAGTGAGGTCAAGGAGATTGGCAGTTTCTTGATGGAGAAGTTCGTGGCCTTGGTGCTCAAGGCGGACGAGGACATCAGGATATACGGGAGCGCCTACGTCGAGATGACCGAGCGGAAAATCGAAATCATCAAGCCCACGGATGTCGTGTGCGATATGGACAAAAAGACGGGAGGAATGAAATGGCATTACCGGATTGGTGGAAAGCGCAAAAGCCTTACAAGATTATAGACGCCTATGAAGGGCTCAAGGGGCTCCCCGAACACGTCATCGACGTGGTCATCACGGGCCCGCCCGCCTACGAGCCCGAGGGCTATCGCAAGGAGTGGCCGGTCATCGGGTTCGAGCCGGGGCTCGATGGATACGAGGGCCACATGAAACTCATCGCCAACGAACTGTTCCGGGTCGTCAAGCTCCGCGGGACCGTGTGGGTCACGACCGAGACGAGGCGGACCAAGACCGGGCGGGTCCTCGACATCCCGGCGCTCATGGTCCAAGCGTTCGAGCGGGCCGGGTGGATATGGTTCGAGGACATCATCGAGAGCAAGCTCCCGCTCTATTGGGGGACCGGGGTCCCCGAGCGCCCTAACAACCTGTTCGTCAAGCTCCACACCAACGTCCTCGTGTTCGCCAAGTCCGAGGCCGCCATCGTGCGGCCCCTGAACTACACGACTATATGGGAGAGCAAGCTCCCCGTCAGGAACGCCGCCGGATACGAGAGCAACGCCAAGGAGACCATCACGAGGGCCATACACTCGGCGGCTCCTCAGGGAGGGATAGTCCTCGACCCGTTTTGCGGGATGGGGACGACGCTCGATGAGGCCGAGGCGCTCGGACGGATTGGGCTCGGGTTCGACATCAACCCCGAGTGCGCGGCGCTCATCGAGCACGAGCTTGGTCTCGATGTGGTCAAGCCCAAGCCCGAGCAACTTATCCATCCCTGAGGAGTCATTATTTGGTGACGGTGAATAACATGGTAGAAAAGTGGTGCGGAATCGGCGGAGTGCCAATGACCTGTGGACACATGATATATCCAGCGGGAACGGGGCCGTTCGGGTGTGCATTCGAGGGATACTGTGACTATCAGCGACCGCACGATACCCGCCAATCTAAGCCCACCTCCCCGCCCGAGATGCCCGAGGTGGACCGCTGTAAGGAATGCGGCAAGCCAAGAGACGACTCCAAGCATGTCAAATACGGTCCCGACGAAGATAATCCAGTAAAGCACGGATTTGTAACCCTTTCAACTTGCCCCAGATTCGCCATGAAGATAGGCAAGAAGGAAGCCAACAGTTGCGTCGGATGCACCGTAGGATGTCCGGGGAAGGGGAAGCAGGAGCCGGAGAAGGCTCAACCAGACGGCCCACCCATATACAGTGAGGATAATTTGATGTCTTAATTGACCGAGGATGTGAAATGATGTCAAACCTAAAGTGTTGCGGGCAAGTGATGATAATAGCAGGACCATGGGCACATTGCCGGAAGTGCTCAGCGAGATTGCTGAGCATTCCAAATACCTTGGAGCGACGGGCCATTGCGTCATTGCTCTATGACTACATCCAACAGAGTGCCATTGAGAAAAAGCAGTTGGATGCTGTGATAAAGGAACTGTGGCGGTCGGCAACCTATGAGGACTATGAGCCGAAGCTGGACGAGGATTGGCAACCGTCGCCATTGCCCGGTGTCTGAAAAGAGGGGGAATCGGAATGGGATGTCCGTACACTGACGAGCAACTACAATTCTGGGATGGGGTAACGAACCCGATGGGCGAAGCCTGCCATGATTGTGAGGATTACGATTGTGAGCATAACCCCAATCCTAATGGAGAGTTTGAACCGCCCGATGGATATGACGATAACTTTCAAGACCCAGATGTACCGGACGATACTCCAAGGGAGGACGAACAAAAGTCATAATTGCGAGGGGGATATGATAAATGCTTTACAAAACAATATTGATAGACCCGCCGTGGCCCCAATCATTAATGGGACAGTGGAAACGCAGGGAGAAAACCGCTACCAAATTACCCTATCCGATAATGACGATAGATGAAATCAAATCATTACGGGTTCGCCTGTTGGCTGATACGGGTTGTCATCTTTGGCTATGGTCGACCAATGCTATGTTGCCATTTGCATTTGAAATAATGCATGAATGGGGGTTCAATTATCTCGCCCCAATAACGTGGGTAAAACCCTCTGGTTGTGGCAATTATTTCATTCATACTACACAGCATATTCTGTTCGGATATATGGAAAAATGCATCTTCAACCGGGATAGATATAAACCAACAGTATTACACACTTCAATCCCGAAAAGGCACTCAGAGAAACCAGAAGAATTTTATTCATTAATAGAATCTATATCCGATGAACCCAGACTTGAATTATTTGCCAGAAATAAAAGGAAAGGCTGGGCGAGTTGGGGGAATGAAATTGATAGTGATATACAAATGTCCGAAAAGCGAGGGGATGGGAAATGATACCGAGGAAATGGTTCCATTGTCGGGCCTGCAATTATGGTCCATGCGAGGCGAATGTTCCAGGTCGGAGGGTATGCCCACCCGATAAATGTCTGAATGGAGTCTTTCCAATGGGCAAGTGGCAACGGGGCAGATTACGGAAGCGATAAAGGGGGACAGCGTGGAATAATGAACGACACCGCCGAGATTATCCTCAAACAATTCCTGAAGACGCTCAAGGTCGTCTACAACTTGGACGAGCCACGGCTCAAGGTCGTGGAGGAGGAGTGCCGCAAGGCCGTCTTATGGGTCCTCGCGGACCAAAAATACGACCGGCGCGAGACCGAGCAGAAAAGGTCATTACCTCCACCCGTTGATTCCCATCGGGGACGACGACATGAGCCACGGCGTAAAACTAAGAGCGTGTCCGAATTGCGGGAATCTGACGAGCCAAGGCGGGAGTTATCGCGGTTGCTCCTTGTGCGGATGGACCAACAAGCCACCCGAGCCCGAGGAGGCCGAGCGGCGGACCCGCCTCAAGGCCATGAAGCGGACGGCCTTGGCGGACAAGCCCAAGACCAAGCCCAAGCGCCACCGTGAACTTGAGGGAGTGCCCAAGTGGCTCCTAAAGTTGCGTGAGCGGTGGGACGAGCGCCGCCGCCGTGGCCGCCGTGACCGGCGCTCCCCGTCCGAGCGGTTTGGGGGCTCGCCTCCCCGCAAGAACTCGGCCCTTGCCACGTTCGTCAAGTAGATGCCCGCCCGCCCGGACCCTTTTTGGGTCCTTTGCGAGGAGGAGCAAGACGAGCTACGGGCGGACCTACATTGTCGTGGCCTGAACCCCGAGGTGTTCGCCCGCGTCCACAAGGCCGTCACGAGGCCACGGGGCGGCGCTCCCCGCGTGTTCGACATCAAGGCCCTGTCCAAGACCCTCGGGCTCTCGGCGTCACGCCTTGAGGACTACTTGGCCCTCCTAATCCAATGGACGGACGCCTACATGGACCACCGCGGGCGCTTGTTCTACAACATCCCGGTCAGGACCCGCAAGGCGCTCGGGGCCCGCCTCATCCCGCTCAACGATTGGGTCAGGGCGTGGACCGCCGTGGTCCGGCTCATCGAACAGGTCGAGGCGTATCACCTATACCGAGACTACGAGTTCAGGCATCGGGGCCAATGCCTGAGCGTCAATAAAATCAAGGCGCTCTACATCAGGACCCTGAACAAGCGGGGCATCCCAAGGAGCGCCTACATCATCAAGGTGGCCCTAAAGTTTGTTGTCCGCCCTACGGGCGAGCCCCGCTCGGATGCGCCTTGACCGCTCTCGACGGGAGAGCCTCGGGTGATTCCAAAACGGCGAGCCGCACCTCGGACACACCTCGGGCGGGTCCAAGAGATACGAGGTCCACCGTTCCTTGCACCGGGTACAACGGAACTTGATGAGCTTACGTTTCCAAATGCGCCGATGACATCCCTTGCACCGAGGGGCGTCCGTCTTGTTGACCGTCTTGCACCACACACATGAGAGAGTTCTATCCGCCATACTGAGACCTCCTCACGATTCGGTCCTTGAGCGTCTCGGCGTCCGCGATGACCTGTTCACCGGCGAGCCGTCGTTCCCTGTCCGAGACCGTGAGGTCAATCGCCATCATGGCCCGTCCAAAACACGTCATGCATGGGAGCCGGACTCCTTGACGATAGTAGAGTGTCCCTCGCCCTCGACAGACCAGACATGAGGCCACCGTGACGCCCATGAGTGTGCATGGGAGCGGGGACCTAATATAGTTACCTCGACAGGCCCCCGGCGGGGCGGGCCTGTCAGGTCACTTATCTTTGGTATTTAAAGCCATCACGGGAACTATATATAGTTACAACGCCTACCGTTACTCGTGCGGTGCACCAAGGAGGAAAAAGCATGGCAAACTACGAGATACAAGTGGCGGTCAGGCGGCCTATCAGGCATTGGAGGGTCTACGACTCTCGGATTTTCGAGAGCGAGGAACAGGCAAAGACCATTTTCGAGGTCATCAAGTCCGATAGCCCGTCGAGCACGTTCAGGCTCGTCAAGGTGGTGGCGTAGTGGGCCGGTACGAGGAGCACATCAGGGCCGAGCGGGCCAAGGCGCGGGTGTGGGATGGCATCATCTACGCTCCCGAGACCCCCGAGCGCCGGGACCCAATCACCCACATGAGCGGCAAGGACGAGGAGCGGCGGTGGCGGGCCGAGAGCGCCCGTCTCGCCGTGCGGGAGGACACCAACGAGTAAGGGGTTCAACTCCCCTTGGGGCTTTATCGCCCCTGAGGCCCGTCGGGCCTCGTGGGAACTATTGGAGGAAAAAGCATGGATGAGAACAAGACGGAAATCGGAACGGCTCAGGCATCGACGGACGAGGGCACGGACGCGAGGACCATCTTTTTGGTGCTCCCGCTCATGTCGAGCCCGAACAAGATAGCAGACACCGAAAAGATTGACGACACCCATAAGCGCGTGACCATGGAGTGGGGCGAGGAGATGCGAAAGCTCATCGAGAGCGTCCGCAAGGAATACTACCCCGCGGTCCGGTCAAAGTGCGTGTGCATCTACGGGCTCTCGTTCGCCAAGGCGGCGGACATGAGGGACATCATGGAGACCATGGAGGCGGCGGACAAAGAACTCAAGGCGGTCCACCCGTCCCTCGGGGCCACCGTGCGGTTCGTCCCGTTGAGCGTGGACGCGGCGGCCAAGGGCGAGGTCTACCGCCAAATCAACGACGCCATCCGCGGGCGCATCTACACCGAGTTGTTCGAGCGGCTCAGGGCGCTCCCCAACACGGTCAAGATGAACTCCCGGTCGAGGACGGCGCTCGTCGAGTTGTGCGACCGGCTCAAGGGCTGGAACATTATCGACGACCCGGACATCAACCGGACCCTCATAAACATCAAGTACCAAATCGCCAACGACATCGTGGGCCCGGTCATGGAGGACCTCGGCAAGGAGATAGACGACCTCAGGACCCGCGGGGCGTTCTTGGAGGTCTGATACTCTTGCCGTGCTACCTCAAGGACGCGGTCTTGGCCGTCGAGGTCGAGAACGAGCGGCGGCGGCGGGTGGCCGCCGCCGAGCGGACGGCCAAGCTCCTCAAGGTCAAGAACTACACACTCACCATGGGGGCCGAGGAGGAGCGGGCGATGGCCAAGGTGGCCGCCAAGACCCTCCTCAAGGAGGGCCGCATCACGGCGGCCTACTACGCCCACCTCGTGGCCGAGATAGACGGGTGCGAGAACGCCAACGCGTTCCACCACGAGCACGAGGACGGGGTCCGCCACTACACCAAGGGGGGAGCGTAGATGTTCAAGGACGAACTCTCGACCCTCATCCGGGCCCGCTATCCGTTCGTGTGGCTCAGGACGACCGAGGAGGGCCGGGTCCTACGCATCGTCAAGGACATCGCCAAGGAACAGGGCAAGACGGTCATGGCGTGGAGCGCCACGACCGGGCTCGCCGGTCAAGACCCCGTGACCGCCATCCCCGTCGAGGCGTTCAAGCTCGTGCGGGAGGAGGCCACCAAGGGCGGCAAGGTCTTGTTCGTGTTCCTCGACCTACACACAGCCCTAAACCGGGACACGAGCGTCTACCGTGGCCTCAAGGACCTTTACGTGCCCCTCAAGGCGAGCAAGTGCACGGTCCTCATCGTGAGTCCCGAGACCAAGACCGTCCCCGAGCTTGACACCCTCATCTCGTTCCTCGATGTTCCGCTCCCTACCAAGGACGAGATACGGCCCATCGTCGAGGACCTCATGAGGTCCGCGGCCATCCCGGTCCCCGAGAACGGTGCGTTCTACAAGGCCCTCGAAAATCTCCAAGGGCTCACCGAGGCTCAGGCCGAGAACGTCGTGGCGCGGTCCATCGTGGCCCACAAGGCGCTTAACCTGACCGAACTGGTCAAGGAAAAGGAGGCGGCCATCCGGGCGAGCGGTGTGCTCCAATTTTACCAATCCATGGAGACCATGGCGAGCGTGGGCGGCCTCGACCGGCTCAAGGCGTACATCACCAAGCGGGCCCTCGCGTTCACGCCACGGGCTCAGGCGTTCGGCGTCAGGCCGCCCAAGGGAGTGTTCTTGGCGGGCCCACCGGGCACGGGCAAGACCCTCACGGCCAAGGCCATGGCGTCGTTCCTCGGCTATCCCCTCGCGTGGTTGGAGGCGTCGCGGATATTCGGGCAGTTCGTGGGCCAGTCCGAGAACCAACTCGCGAGCGCGCTCAAGGTCGTGGCGGCGAACGCCCCGTGCGTTCTGTTCATCGACGAGGCCGAGAAGTTTTTCGCCGGTGTGACCGGGCCGTCCTCGTCCGATGTGACCGCCAAGCTCGCCGGGATGTTCCTGACATGGATGCAAGAGCGGCCCGCGGGAGCGGACAAGGTCCTCGTCGTGATGACCGCCAACAACGTGCTCTCCCTCCCGCCCGAGTTGTTTTCCAGGTTCGATGCCACCTTTTGGGTGAACCTCCCGAACACCAAGGAGCGCAAGGAGATACTCGCCATCCACATCGCCAAGGTCAAGCGGGACCCCACCAAGTTCGACCTCGATGTGTTGGCGTCCGTGACCGCGGGATACTCGGGGCGCGAGATAGAAAAGCTCGTGGCCGAGACCCTCTACACGGTCATGGCCGAGAACCCCGAGGACCCGAGAGAGGTCACGACGAACGACATCGTCCGCGAGACCGTGGGCGTCAAGCCCCTGTCCGAATCCCGCAAGGCGGACCTCGACAAGCTCAGGGAGTGGGGGACCAACAACGCCATCCCGGCCAACGAGCCCATGGTCGAGGGGGCCAAGGCGTCCCGCCCGATAGAATATTAGGCTTTTTCCTCCAACCCGTCCCCGGTCCTGAGCGGGCCGGGGAGGGTCTTTTTTTGTCCCCGATTGATTTATTACACCCCGCCAACTATATCGAGTTGGTGAACTCATGAGCAAGGACGACAGGGTAATCCACGAGGGGCAAGTGCTTTTGACCGTCAAGGTGCGGCGGGTCGTCAAGACCGCCGAGTACGAGAACTACGAGGTGGTGCTCGACGAGGTCCACCTCGCCCGCGAGACCGACATCAAGAACACGAGGGAGCGCCTCATCGACGCCATGACCGAGACCATCCACGGACGGGTCAAGGCGTTCGAGGAGCGGCTCGTCAAGGAGTACAAGGAGAAACTTGCCGCGGAGCGCGCCGAACAGTCAACGAGGAGGCTCAAGACGGGACTTTGCCCCGAGTGTGGATGCAATTTCCCGATGAATGAGTTGGTTGGTGGCGTTGTCGGTCCCCGCCCAATCACCTCGCCATGCGGGAATTGCGGATGGGTCCCGCCGCCCGAGTTGTTCATGCCCGAGGAGCCCGAGCCCGAGGAGGACATGGAGGGATTCCCGCTCGACGCCGAGGACATCGCCCTCAGGGACAAGGCCACCGAACACGCCATGCACCCCAAGCCCGATGGCGGGTTCAAGGGCCTCGAACTCGACCCCAAGACCGAGAGCCCGGACGAACTCGATGGGGACCTCGCGGATGCCGGTGAGCATCCTCACCCCAAAAGAGATTCCGAGCGCAAGGAGGGAGACCAATGAGCCCGTGCGTCGAGTGCGACCGAGCCCGACAGTTCGGGGAGGTCAAGGAGGTCGAGTTCGAGAGCGCCGTCATCGCCATCTACGCGTGTCCTGAGCACCTTGCGAGGCTCAAGGCGGTCCTCAACCCAACCAAGCGCCGGGTGGTGGCCGATGTCCCGTTCGGGCCCGTGACGGGCCGCCAAGTGGGCGGTGAGGTGCTCCAAGACATCGCGCCCGCGGTCGAGGTCCTCAGGGCCCCAAATCCGGTCAAGGCGGGAGCGGTGGCGGGAGCGCCCATGGACACCCAGGGCACGGGCTCGCAAGGCGGGGAGATGGTCGAGGGCCCCGCCCCCGAGGTGCTCGACCCGAGCAAGCTCCCCAAGGGCGGCCCCGCGCCCGTGGCGAGTGATGCCGAACTCGCCGCCGTCGAGGCCGCCCTCGGAGGACCCAAGATTTTCAAGAGCACCGATGCCCAACCCAAGCCCGCCCCCAAAAAGTAGGGGCGGGCCGGTCAAGTCACTTGTTTTGGGTATTTAAAACCATCACGGGAACTATATATAGTTACAACGCCTACCGTTACTCGTGCGGTGCACCAAGGAGGAAAAAGCATGGCAACGAAAATCATCGAGAGCAACAAGAGGGACAAGTGGGGGCGGGATTGGATTGTCTCCAAGGCGAACGAGATACTCCAAGAGTACATCGGGACGCCCATCACCGTCAGGCAACTGTACTACCGGCTCGTGACCATCGGGCTCCCCAACGGCGTCAGGTTCTACAAGCGCGTCGTGGACGCCACCTCGGACGCCCGGTGGTCCGGCAAGATGAAAAAGTCCTCGTTCATCGACAGGGAGCGGGGCCTCGTGGGCGAGACCGATTGGGAGGAGAAGGACCTCGACGCCGAGATAGCGCAGGGGTTCAATCAGGTCAAGGCGTGGATGTCCGCGTATTCCCTGAACAGGTGGTCCAACCAACCCAAGTACATCGAGGTCTGGATTGAGAAAAAGGCGCTCCAAGGCGTGTTCGAGCGCCCGTGCTCCCGCCGCAATGTCGGGCTCGCCCCGTGCAAGGGCTATCCGTCCATCACGTTCTTGGCCGAGGCGGCGGACCGGCTCAGGCGGCCCAATATGAGGTCCAAGGAGGTCATCATCCTCTATTTCGGGGACTATGACCCGAGCGGCGAGGACATCCCGCGCAACGTGCAAGAGAGCCTCGGGCGGCTCGGGGCGAGCGTCGAGGTCAAGCGCCTCGCCTTGCTCCCCGCGCAGATAGAGGAGTTGGGGCTCCCCGGCGTCCCGCCCAAGGACACGGATAGCCGGACCAACTCGTGGACCGGCGAGGAGGCCGTGGAACTCGACGCCATTGACCCCAAGCTCCTCGCCACGATGTGCGAGGAGGCCATCGACGCCGAGTTCGACGAGGACCTCTACGGCGAGCTTGAGGAGCGCGAGGAAAAGGAGCGCGTCAAGTATGCCAAGGCGGTCAAGGCCAAGGTGGCCAAGCTCGACCTCTCGGACCTGACCGGCCCGGACGAGGACGACGAGGACGAGGACGACGACGACGCCGAGGAGGGCGCGTAGATGGCCACCATCATCTACGTCAAGGCGGCGGCCAAGGACTACCCGAACGAGGGCATCAAGAAAGGCGAGCCCTACTATTGGTGGGCGTTCCGGTTCGGGGGCAAGCACCGCTCCAAGACCGCACCCAAGGCGTCTCAGTTGACCCAATCGTCCCACATCTCGGGGGTCTTGGCGGCGGGCGAGCGGCTCGGGGACCTCGACGCCGAGCAATCCGTCGCGGACAACATCGCCATCATCGAGGAGGTCATCGGGGACTTGGAGAACCTCAAGGAGGAGGCCGAGAACTCCCACGACAATATGCCCGAGGGCCTCCAAGACGGCGAGGTGGGCGAGATGCTCCAAGAGCGGGCGGACACCTTGGAGAGCGCCATCTCGGACCTTGAGGACGCCAAGAGCACCTTGGAGGAACTCGGGGAGCTTGAGGTCGAGACGCCCACCGAGGAGGAGGTCATTGGGGACCTCGGGGACGAACTCAAGGACATGGACGGGGCGGAGCGTGGGGACCGCATCAAGGCGCGCCACGAGGAGATGGTCGAGGAGGCCCGCGAGGAGGCCGAGAAGGAGCGCAAGGGTGAGGTCGAGGCCGCCATCGAGAACGCTCAGGGCGTGGACTTGGGAGGATGAGCATGGCCAACGAGGTCTCACCCGTCAAGACCGAGCCTCCGGCCCCGTCCCGGTTCGTGGGGACCAAGGATGAAATCGAGGTTGTCCCTCGGGGAGGTGAATGATGGGAGATGAACACGAGATAAGCAAGTTGGTCGAACTGTTCCCGCACTCCATCGAGATTACCAAGGGCGTCAAGGGCGGGTACGGATGGACCGTCAAGGTCAGGTTTAAGGACACCTTCGGGTTGACCCCCGAGACCATGGCCGTTACGATGTCCAACATCGACAAGGCGCTCCGCAAGGAGTTCCCCGAGCCACAAGTGTAATCCGGTTCGTGCCCCTGAGGCTCGCGGCCTCGGGGGACCTTTTATGGTCCCCGAGCGGGACCGGATGTGACGACGATGGACGAGCGTAAACGGATGATAAATGACCTCAGGACCATGCAAGAGTTCCACGATGTCGAGGATGACCCCGGCAAGCTTGCGAGCCACCTCGTGGCGGTGTTCATGCCCAACCCGATGGAGCTTGAGATAGCCCGTCAGTTGGTGGGCATGAGGGACCGGACCAAGGCCGTGTACGAGGACAAGCTCCACGAGGCCACCGAACTCCTCAAGGAGGCCATGGCGGACGTGGACGACAAGGAGTCCAAGCTTGACCGGGCCAACAAGTGGTTCGAGGGCGTCAACAAGCTCGCCGAGGAGGCGGACGTGACGCTCGCCCCCATCCGTGGGGTCTTGTCGGCTCAGGGGGACAAGGGGGACCTCGTGGTCCACGGTGAGGCGCTCAAGAGCGTGGTGGAGACCTACGAGCGGCTCGTGGCCGCCATCCTGATGCGCGCACCGTAGTTCAAGTCCTCGTCCCCAAGACGGGGACCTCGGGGAGGGCCGGGTGTCCGTGAGGCCCCGGCGGGTTCATGTTAACCCATGCTCCCGCTCCTACCTCCCCCCGTATCAATTTGGGGGTGTGGTGTAGAGGTAGCACACGGGACTTTGAATCCCGCGGTGGTGGTTCGACTCCACCCTCCCCCGAGAGAGGACAACATGACGGCAAAAAAGACCAAGCAACGGACGGTGGAGGGCACGGCTCCTCCTAAGGAGACCCCGCAAGGACAAGATGGCTTGCTCCTTGCGTTCGAGTGTCGGGACATCATCCGGCACGACAAGGACGGCAAGGCGAGCGTCCCCCTGTTCGCCAATCTCGGTCCACGGGGAGAGCCCCGGCTCGGGACCGTGGTGGTGAACATCAACGGCCTGACCGCGGACGGCATCGCCTACTTGGAGCGGGCCATGGGGCTCCCCTCGGGGGCCCACTTGGCGGCCAAGACCGACATCTCGCCGGGGACCCCAATCATGGGGACCTTGCTCGTGGCCGAAAAGAGCCTCCTCGACTACTGGACCAAGGAGCACCCAACCAAGGAGGACATCAAAAAGGCGGACGCCGAGGCCAAGAAGCAAAAGACCTTAGACACGGGAGCCGATGCGTGAGCATCGGCATCCTCTTTTTTTAAGCGCCTTGGGGCCGCCGCTTGCCGTGGCGGGCCTCAATCCATCTTAAGGTGTGGTTGAGCGTCCGGGCCCCCGCGAGCCTTGTAGGGCCCCGTAAGCGTTGTCATGGCAAGGCGTCAAATGTAATCGGTTGGGAGGTAGTTCATGGCCCCGAGCACGAGCCGGACCTTGAAATCCGTGGGGTGGAACGCAATATCGACCTCCATCACCCTCATCCTCTCGACCTTGTCGATGAGGGTGTTGTAGAGTTCCACGAGGTCTCCGCATACAAGGTAGTACGCCTCCCTCAACTCGACCGTGATGGGCTCGTAGAGTTCACGATAGAGTGCCACCTTTCGCATCGCGTAGTCCCGGCAATCGTCTACACTCGTTCCCCAAGTGATGCCGAACTTGGACGCCCACCGGCCCTCCATCCGAACCCATGACTCCTCCGAGTGGGAGCCGATGAACGGGAGCCCGTCCGGGTCGTTCGGGTCCTTTTGCCCGGTCACGACCGCCTCGGTCAAGAGCTTGGCGGACCTCGTGGCGTGTGTGGTCCCCACGAGGTTCTTGGCGTATTGGACCCGGAGGCGTGAGGTCCCGGTCTCCAAGTCCGTCGCGGGCCGGTGGTGGAATCGGCCCTCGCCGTCCACCCACAAGAAAAAGGGGAGCGGCGTCTTGGGGTACTGTTCGATGACGCACAATTCATTGAGTTGTTGGATGAGCGCGAACTTGGTGTTGTAGGTCGTTGCGTAGAACCCGTCCTCGGTCACGATGTTCCTGAGCGGGTTCATCCCGATGATTCCGTCCGTGTCGGGCGCGGTGAACGGCAAGTCCACGGCGTTGGGCCACATGGAGCCCACGATGTACTTGATGGCCGTCCCGGCGTCCATCCCATCGATGCTATCACCAAGTTCAGAATATTGGATGTACTCCCGCATCGCTTCGCCCAAGAGGTCGAGCGCCTCGAACGAGACCATGCTCTTGCCCGCCTCTATCGAGACCTTGCGGTTCGAGATAAAACCGTAGAACCTTGGATAGATGGGGAGCCCTGAGAGGCCCACCTTGGCCCGGATGAACTGTCCCTCCCTGAGGATGTTCAGGTTCTTGCCCCTCTTGGCCGGAAAAGTGAGTTCGAGCCGTGAGGCGGCGTTCGGCGTGGCGTTGTAGGTCCCGCCGTAGTAGCCGGTTATGTTGCTCCACGCGGTCCCATTCCATGCCTCGATGAGTACGGACGCGGAACGTAGGCTCACTTATTCACCTCGTACCAATAGGTCGTGTACCCCGTCCCGGTGAACCCCGTATCCACGAGCGTGACTTGTCTTAGACCCGCGCCGGGGACCTCGGCGGGGTAGTCCACATCCGAGACGGGCTTGTCCGTTCCGCCTCCACCGGCGGCGGTGTTGACCGTGACATCGTCAATCCACGAGCCATCTCCATCATAATCTGCTATCGTGGTCTTGACTACAGTCCCCACGCCCGCCGTGTACGAGACCGCCTCGTCCGTAACCTTGTAGAGCCGCTTGGTCACGATGATGGTGGCGGACCAATACTTGGTGAACGGCTCCCCGCCCCGTATCTGACGGTTGAACGAGGACAGGACCCCGCGCCACACCTCGACGACCGCGCCGTCATCGCCCATGATTTGGAGTTCCACGATGTTGTTATTCAAGAACCAATCCTCGACGGTCCTCACCTGGGATTCCGGGTTGGTCCCAATGCAACACGCCGAGAGTTGATATTTCGTGGCACGGCTCCCGGTCGTGATGACCTCGGACCCCTCGGTCCCGAGAAATGGGGCCTCGTCGATGTTTTTGTCCTTGGCGGGCGTGACCTCCTCGATGGTCGTCTCCAAGAGCGCGGAGAATTTTTGGATTGTTGGGTAGTAGACCCCCACGCTCTTGGTAATCTCGTCAGAATCGAGGGCCGAGTGCGCCGAGACCTTGAGCTTGATGTCCTTGCTCCCGGTGGTCTTGTAGTAGATGGTTGCCACCGGCGAGGTCTGAGGTTGGGCGATGAGCCCCTTGGAGCCCGAGGCCGTGTAGTGGTAGTGTTCGAGGTGGCCGTCCGATTGCCGGTCATAAGACCTCGTCCCGTCCACGGTGATGGCCTCGTAGGGCTCTATCGTCGTGGGTTGGATGTCCATGCGGGCGATGGGCTTGATGGCCTGAGGATTGGGGGCCGAGTGGCCGCCGGTCGTGGCGGTGAGTGTGCCCCAATAGCCCGCCTCGTTCGCCGCTCTTGCCATGGGAGCCTTGAGCCCCGCCGTCGAGTAGTAGTGGGCCGGGAAATCCAATTTGTCAGGGTCCCACCATCGAGACCCGCCATCACCCCACTCGATATATTTTCGGGTGGCCGCGCCGCTCGTGGCCATTAAAGCGTTGACCTTTTCTTGGACATCAATGTTCGTGCCCTCGTGGGAATCCGAGACGGCGCAAACCCAAAAGCCCGTGACGCCGGGAGATTGGAACACGACCTCGTTGGACTTGTAGGCGTTCGCCCCCGAGTTGTAGCTCGTCTCGGTGAACACGGCATAACAGTAGTCCGCCCCATCATCGTGCGCGAGCGTGTCGATGTATTCCGAGACCGTCGAGACGAGGGTGGCGATGAGCGTGTCGGTGGTTGCCACTCCCGAGGACGCCTTTTTCCGATAGATTTTTTGTTGGGTCAGGTCCGAGACTCCATTCAAGGGCTCCCACTTGAGGAGGGTTTGATTCCTGTCGTCCGGGTTCGGTTCGATTGTGAGGCCGGTTGGAGCCACGACATCCACATCAATTTCGAGGGTCGGCCACATTCCCGAATTGGCGTGTTGGATGGACGCGAATTGGATGTAGTCCGTGATGCTGTCCGCGGCCTCCTCTTTCATCCACACATTGAGACACACGCCCTCCTCGGAGGAGGGTTGGTAGACGTTCACAAAATCCTTGAGTTGGAATGTTTGGTAGCCCGAGCCGTTGTTGAGTACTATCGAGAGCGGGGCCCCGCATTGGTAGTCCGGCGCGCCCCCGGTCCCACTCCCGCCGCCCCAACCCGTTTGAGCGGATGACTTACTCCACCCGCACCGGCGCTCGGAGAACGTTCCGTTCCCCTTGACCGAGTAGCAATAAAAATCCTTGGTGTTGCCGCTATTCCCGTCACTCTCGCGATAGAGCTTGAATCTCATGTCCACGATTTTGGAGTTGGGTGGGAGCTTGGGCAAGCGGATGTAGATGATGGCTCGGGAATAATAATCAGTTCCACCGGATGTCCCGGTGCACCCACAACGCATATACGTGAGCGCACCGTTCCATGGCGGCCCATCGGCTATCTCTTGATAGATGTACGAGTCCATGATGTGGTTCGCGTCCTTGACGGTCAGGGTCACGGTCATTTAGGTCCACTCCGGCGAGATGGTCCCGCGTTGCTTGTAGCTCTCAAGTTGCTCGGTAAAATCGCGGGCGAGGTCCTTGCCGGACCCGCCGGTCAAGACCATGGTCCCGATGGAGATGTTGCCGCCGTAGTTGGTCATGATACGGTACGACGGGATGACCCGTTCGTTGGATTGGATGACGGCGAGCTTGTCCGAGCCGTAACCGCCTTGGTGCATGGACCGCATCCCAACGAGAGACCCGGCCATTTGCCCTATGCCCCGCATCCCCATCGCGCCCGCCCGTATCCCGCCGCCCGCCGCCATGGAGCCCCCGCCCGTGACGATTGCGAGGATGGTGTAGAGCGATATAGTAACCATCAAAATGGCATTGACCGCTTGGAGGGTCTTGACGGTCTGCTCGTTGGCTCCCGCGAGCATGGCGATGGAGGAGACGGCGGACATGGTGGACATCGCGAGGATTCGATAGTTCATGGCGGACCGATAAGATGTCATCGAGGCTCTCGCCATCTTTGCCTCGGACTTTTCCGCCGCCTCACCTACACCCTCAAGGTCCCCTCGGAGGTCCTCGACCTCCTCCTTGCCGTCGTACTTGACCTGAGCCCGGATGTAGATGCCCAAGGTCTTGAGCGCATCACTCGCCTCGGCCCCCGATATATCGTCCGCCATGTTATAGCCCCATGAATGTTGATGCGAGATTCTCTACTTGGACGATGAGTTCGTATTGGTGGACCGTGGCCTCCTCCCATGTCCAATCTTTTCCGAGACGGCCCCCGTGTTCACGGATGAGATGGAGGAGATAGGTGAACGCCGGGGACCGGACAAGTTTTTTATTTTCTCTTGGGCCTCCTTGGTCAAGTTCAGGAAGTCGCACGTCCGTTCCATCCATGTTTCCATGTCCACGGGGTCGAGGCTCTCAAGGAACGCCCGGACCTGACGCTCGGACATCTTGGGCTTGACGATGACCTCGGCGTAGAGCGCCGCCGTTATCTCGCCGTCATTCCATCGGTCCGAATCCTCTTGGAGGAGCTTGAGGTCCGCCGCGGTTGCTTGGTCCCTGAGGAGCCGTATTTGCGCGCCGTGGAGCTTGAGTTCCATCTCGCCGCTCACCTCGGTCTTGGCCTTGAACCGCTTGCGGATGCTCAGTTGTTTGAGCATGGGCAAGTATCTCAGGCGCATCGTTCGCCGCCCGCGCCAACGGGCGAACCGTCCCTTGCCGTCGAGGAGATGGTTTGGGACCTCCACGTCCTTGGTCCTCGTGTGTTCGGCGAGGAGTCCCGGTATATCGTACTCGTCCGTCATTGTCCCTCCCTCAGTAGCCGTCCTTATTGTAGACGGCGGTCATGAATGTGCCTGAGAACGGGAGGTTGATGGTCTCGGCCCCATCAGGCGAGAATCCGGTCCCGCCCTCGGCGATGAACACGTTTTGGAAATAGAATATGACCGGGTTGCTTCCGCTCATGGACTCTTTCATCCACGCGACCTTGATGGCGAACACGGGCATTTGTTTGGGGAGATTCGAGACAGCCCCGCCATCATAGAACCCATCGCCTTTTCCGGTGAGGTTGCCGTAGCTCTTGGTGGGATACGAGGAGCCCACCTTGTCCGAGCCCATCGCCGCCATGAGGAGCTTGACGCCCACCTTGAGCCGGATGATGAACGAGCCCTCCACGGTCTTGGGGCCGTGTGAGAGCGCCGGGAGGAAATTGCCGATGTTGTGATGGGTCGAGGTCCGGCCCCGGAACGCGAACGAGAACCGCTCGACGGGGTACGCCTCGAACCTGTCCGTCGTGTCCAAGTTCCACGCGTCCCCGGCGGCGTTGGCGCTCCCGCCCACGCGGGTCTTGGCGGTCCCCGCCGTGGGGATGACCTCCTTTATCTCGAATTGGCAATCCGCTCCATCTATCTCAATCCGTTGGTCGAGTGCTGGCATCTACATTACCTCCCAATGCTGGAACTTGATGGGCAAGGCCCGATACAAGAGCTTGCCGTCCCGGTCGATGTTCGGGCGAGTTGGCGAGCCCTGAATGAGCTTGGTCACGCCGGGGATGTCGAACCGTTGATTAATAAGGGACGAGGCCACGGCGTCGATGAGGTTGTCGAGGAGTTCCGTGTCGGATTCGGACTCCAAGAGATTTCCCGTGGCGGCGGCCCTCGGGACCCACACCGAGACCCGGACCTCGCCCTCCCTGAGCATGACCCGGCGGCCATTGGCGTCCCGGCCCACCCATCCCCACCGAGCGTTGAGGTTCGAGATGTCGGTCGTGAGGAATGGCTTGCCTTGGATGGGCTTGCGGGGGTAGATGGGCGAGACCTCAAGACCCCTGAGGAGCACATCGAACGCGGCCAAGACCGTGTCGATGTAGAGCCCGTTGTTGGTCGTGGCGGCCTCGACCTTGAGGGCGTTGGGCTCTTGGGTCCCGGTCAAGGCGTAGGTCCCGGTCGTGGGGTAGCGCGTCCCGTTCCAAGTGGCGTGGTAGGTCCTCTTGTTGAGGTCCACGTGCCACATGAGAGAATACCATGTGTCGATGACGAACACGGGCCCTTGGACCGTCACGGCCCCGTTGGTAAAATAGACATGAGCGTCCGAGTTGTCGAGGATGGATACTTGGCTCTCGCCCGTGTAGGTGTCCATCAAGCTCACGACCCGCTTGGATGAGGAGGTCGTGTTCGTGTCGAACCGGACGTAGGTCGAGACCTCGAACACCTGACGGAAATTGCGTATAGGGCGGATTCCCCTTGCGTAGCCGCCCGATGTGTCAGGACCGGGCCACACCCTGAGGGCCTTGCCTGTCGCGCCTTGGTGGGGCGTATCCACGACGTGGACCATGGGCGGCTCGGGGACCTCGGTCGTCCATGGCGGGTCCGTGGGCGGGCTCCCGGTGGTCATGGCATCGAAATCCTCAAACCACCCGTCCATGGTCCACCAAATGTCGTCGAGCCAAAAGTCTTGGGGGACCGTCGAGCCGGTGATGCCCCACATTATCTTGTCGGGGGTGTTCTGGTTTTGGAACGTGTAATAGGTCCCCGCCGTGGAGGGGAATCGCCGAGGGGCAATCTCTCGGTCCCTGACGATGTAGAACCTCTTGTTGGCCACGTCCACGAACATCGTGAACTCAAGCCATCCCGCCGTAGGTTGGCCGATGTCGATGGTCCCGGCGTTGTCCTTGGTATAGACATGGCCGTCGTTCGCGTACCAGATTCCGCAACACTCCTTGTTATTGACCACATCCTTGAGGAGGAAATAGGGGGTCTCGTTCTGATAGACGTTGTTGGTCTTGGCGTAGAAATTCACGGCGATGAAATCGCCCGGTGTGATGGATTGATTGATGGCCACGACATCCCCCGCGCCGTTGACGTGGAACTTGCACGAGAGGACGCCCGCGGGGAGCCACCATCGGTTCGGGTTGATGTCGGAATTATCACATCGGACATATTGGCTCCCGCCGCCCGTGCTCACCACGGTCCAAGGAGAGCCGGGTGGGTTGCCGTTGGTCTCGGCGTCGAAATCGAACTCCATGAGCTTGGACCAATCATCGATGAAATCCACCCACATATCGTCCGAGCTTGTGTTCGCGGCCTGAACGACATCGGGGACCTCGGTGTTGATGAAATCATAGGTCCCGCTCACGGCGGGGAATCTCGTGGGCCCCACATAGAGCCAAAATTTCTTGTTGGTCACATCGAGCCAAAAGGCGAACGATTTCCACACATTGAAGGCGAGCGCGCCGAGGTCCACGGGCGTGGCCCCGTTGTAGGTCCACAAGTGGCCGTCCGTGTGATAGTCTAATTGGAGGATAGTGTGGCCTGTGGATGCCTTGAGGAGCGTGAATGTCTTGGCGTGGGAGCCGTTATTCCCTGAGACCCTCAGGGCCAAGCGCCCGAGGACCAACGTGTCCGCCTTGAACGCCGCCTTGATGCGGACGAATTGGTTTGCCTCGCCGTCGAGCTTGACGGATTTTCCGGGCATGGAGCCGTAGGGGTCCCACCACGTCGTGTCGTCCACCTCGGCGTGAGCCATCGGGGTGCTCGCCTTTTCGACGACCCACGGGTCCGGGGGCTCGGCGTTCGAGGGGTAGCTATCGAATGTCTCGGGGAGCGTCTTGAGGGTCTTGAGCGCGTCGTTGAACAGTTTTTGGACCTTGGCGGCTCCCATTATGGCTCACCACCCGATGATGACAACAAGGACACGAATCCTTGATAGAGGCGGTCGTGGATGATGGGAGCGAACTCCTCGAATGTTGGCCGAAAGTGAGGCCGTGACCGGATGCCGGGATGGCGGACGAGCTTGGCGAACACATCGGTGTGGGTCTTGGAACTCTTGGAGGACCACGAGAGGTCCTTGTGCTGAACGCTCACCCGGCCCCTGAGCCCATAAAAGATGGCGAGTTCTGAGAGTTCCTCGCGCCACCTGAGAGCCTTTTTGTATCGCGGGCGGATTTCGTAGAAATCGCCGGGGTATTCGCCACGGATGCCGGTCCCGAACTCAAGCCACGGGCCGATGGGGCTCTCGGTCCCCGAGGTCCATCCGTTGGCATCTTTCTCCCACATGATGGAGCGCCGGTAGGTCCCGGTCTTGTACGGGGCCCGTTCCCTGAGGCGGGCCGTCATCGCCTCGATGGTTGGGGTCATGACCTCCTCGGTCTTTGCGTTGATGGTGGCGTCATCGGCGAACGGCCTGACCATGTCGATGACCTCTTGGAGCCCTTGGACCTCCAATACCACGTTCATGCTCATGAGACCACCGTCCCCACCTTTTCGTCAAGCTCGGCGGTCCTGAATTGGACGGTCCCTTGGATGACGATGTCCTTGGTGTGTATGATGGTGTAGACCTTGGAGTTGAACACGATGAGGTCATCCTCCAAGACCTCGACCGAGGCGGCCACGACGATTGAGATAGAATCGGGCCGAACGAGGCCCCACTCGGTCAGGGCCAAGCGGGAGTCTTGGAGGCTCCACACCGCCACGACCGTCTCGTCCACGGTGTAGGTGAGTTCCGTGAGGGATTGGTAGGTCTTGGAGCTATCGTAGGTCCCCGGCGTCGGCCTGAGATGGCGGACGCTCGCCCCCAACTCGTTGATGATGTTGAGGAGGTCCGTCCCTACGATAGCCCCATTGAACACTTGCTCACCCCGCGGGAGGCTTGGGCTCGGTGTCCTTGACCACCGCGTCGATGTCCCCGTTGTCCGGCGCGCCCGTCTTTTTGTCCACGTAGATGTAGAGCGCACCACACACGAGCCCGAGCACGACGAGCCCGATGCTCATGAGGTACGAGGTCGTGTTCCCGCTCGTCATGGCGGCCTCTACGGTCGAGGCCCCGAGGCCCACCAAGAGGAGCGCCGCCGTGAGGAGCGCCGTCTCGATTTTCTTTAACCCGCTATCCGTTTTTGCCACGCCTACCATGTTCTCATCCTCCGATATGCAAGCTCGCGAGCCACGCCACGGTGGGCACGAGCGCCCCCAAGGCGAACCCCACGAGAGAGAATAGGATGCGGTCGAGGAGCTTCTTGCGGTTGAACTCGACGGCCATGCAATTCTGGTATTCGATGTCGTACAAGACCATCTCGCCGAGCTTGGTGAACATCGGGCGGATGTCGTGGAAGGTCTTGACATCATGGGCCTGAATCTCGTTGAGCTTTCGGGCCGCCTTGGCCACAGACATTTGTCTGAGGTCCGCGGGTTGTTGGTCGTTCACCATGTGGATAGCATCCCTCATCGCGCTCATTAAACCACCGTGTTCTTTTCGATTTTCTTGATGCGCTTGAGGAGGTCTTGGGATGTGGTCTCGTCCGCCACCTCGGTAGGGAACGCGCCGGGGAGGAGGTCCGTCTTGGCCTTGACATCGCCCACCTTGGCGTCAAGGTTGTCCCCGACAATCTTGCCCGCCTTGCCTGAGCCGTAGGAGCCGGGGAGCGTCACGTCCCATGGGTCCGTACCAGCTCCCACCGCGACTACTTGGGCCAAGAATTGAGCCTCGTCCGCGCCGGTTGCGGATATGTAAAATGCGAGGTCTCCCACGGTGTTCGTGTGGGTGGTTGTGAGGGTGAACTTGTAGAACCCGTAATCTATCTCGGTCACGGTCACATCGCCGGATATATCGACGAATGCCCCGCCATCCTTGGACATCTCGATATAGGTAAAATCCCCATCTACGAGTCCCATTTTAGGCGTGAAGTGGTCGAGAATGTCCGTCAGGAAAAAGACGAACACCCGTGAGGTGGATTGAATGAGTTGGCGCATCAGATTCCACCCTCGTTAACGAACCTGTCCCGGCGAACACCCGTTGGCCCAAGCTCGTAGTCTCCATAGAGTTGGTCGAGGGTAATTGTCTTTGTGCCATCGCCCACGAAATAGAACTTGAGCTTTATGTTCGTGTTCATCGTCGAACCGAACCCGTTATCGAAATCACTCTTTGTGAGAGTAACGTCAGTGTATTGGTCCGTTGCATAGGTCGAGAGGACCGAACTGTCGGACGCCTTGAGCACCTCGATTTTGTCGATGTAGTTCGAGGCGTCTCCATTGGTCAAATCGAGCTTGATATTCTTGAGGCGCTTGTTGGTTGGCATGGTGAGTTGAGAGCTAATCCATGTTCCGCTCGTCTTGTATGGCGTGACCACAACGTCGGTGATATACGAGTTGTAGCTCGAACCGGGTGTGGCGAACGAGTTGTCGAAATCGGCGTTCGAGTAGGTTGGGTTGTCCGAATAACCCTTGCCTATGATGACCATCGGATTCCCGCTCCATCCTGACGGTCTTGAGGTCGAGGACTTGAGCGTGTTCCATGAGGAGCCGTCCGTCGAATAGTAGCAAGTAAATTCGGACGAGGTGAGAACAATCTTGAGCCAATACCATGTCCCGGCGGAAAGGCTCCCCGAGACACCGTACGAGGTGGTAGATGCATCATTCAAGTTCCACTCGTACTTGACCGTCCCGCTATCGTTAACGAGTTGGAGCCGGACCCAATTATCTACGTCCCAATAAAGGACCAAACCGAACGCCCACGAGAATTGAGACGACCCGCTTGGGAACTTGAGCTTGCCTTGGAGAGTGATGTTGTCGACGCCGGGGGAGCGTTGGAGGTGAGAATAACAGTTGTCCCGCGCCACAATCTTGAGGGCTCCCGTTTCATCGACGCAATCCTCGGAGGAATCGTTCTCCTCGGTCCACCCCGATTTGCGAGAGCCTCCCGCCCATCTATCCGTGAAGGTAGGCGAGAGACCGAGGACTCCCGTGCCCACGAGCGGATTGTCTGTCTCGGTGTCAGTTTCGCTTTTGGTCCCCCCATCGAAATGGGCCGTTGAGTTGAAATCGTAGTCACTCATCAGTCTGTCTCCAAGACGGTGTACTCCTTGGCGTCCTTGGGCCTGATGTCCTTGCCGTTCTTGTCGTACTCGACCGCGGTGATGGTGATGACGAGGCCCCCGGTCACGGTCTTGGCGGACACCTCGTAGGTGTCGAGGGGAGCCTCGCCCGTGCGCGCCCTGAGCGCCGCCACGAACTCGGGGAGCGGGAGCTTGTAGTAATCGTCTTGCCACTTGGCCCACTCGTGCTTGACCTTGGTCGTCGTCAATCCGCGTCCTCCAAGTTCTCGTAGACCTCGAATGTCTCGGGGAGCGTCTTGCCCTTGTAGCCGCCCATCTCGATGTAGGCTTGATAGCGCCATGTCCCGTGGGTGTCCAAGTCCGATTCGCTTGTGGTCAGGATGTAGATTTTGCCGTCCGTCCCATCGGTCTCGAACTCGGCGTCCTTGGTCCACGCCTCAGTCCCGTCCGGGCGCGAGGCGGTGATACGCTTGACGGTGGCCGTCGAGATGTTCACCACCACGCCGTTCCGGTAGACGGTCGAAAGCAATTTCCAATTCAAGGTCCCCACTTGAGGTCCGTCTACGGTGGTCGTCATAGTTCTAAGCTCCTCGACACTTGGTCGTTGAACGCGATGTCCTTTTCGGTCAGGTGGACGGTCTCATCCACGAATATCTCGAATGGGATGTCCCAAGCCTTTTCGACTTGATATTGTGGCCACCCGAGCCGGTCTATCTCATAGGCTTTGCCCGGTGTGTAGGCTTGGTTGGTGGCATCGTACCCGAGGTATTGACGATTGGAGAGCGTGGCGGATTGGAGCCACAGTCCATATTCAACGCCCGCCACGACCGGGAGCATCTCGAAATAGATGTCTGCAAGGAACTCCGCCCACGCGGCGGGCGGACCCATTTGGAGGTCCGCATTGAGCCCTTGGTGAAGGAAATAGAAATCGCCCGGCATATCTCTTGGGAACTTGACGAGATGTGTGAGCGGGTCCACCGCAATCACTTGTATTTTGAAATCGACGACCGTGGTCCTATACATTGGTATGCGGACCTTGGAGATGTAGCCGTTCCTCCGAGCGATGAAATTTTGGATGATGTTCCCGCCGTTCCCGTTCCTCTTGATGGTGAATGTGTCAGGCCATGAGGAGTAGAGGTTCTTTTGGTCCGACTTGAACTCGGTTCGGACGATGCCCGAGGCCATGGAACGGTCAACCTCGTCGTTGAGAGCGATGTCCCGCTCCATGGTCTCGAAAAAGTCAACTACACCGGCTCCTCCTCCACCGTAGCCATAAGTGACGATTGCTCCACCGGCCCCGAATCCTTGCGTTGGGAGCATTAGGAGGGCACACCCCTATTGGCGGGTCCGGTCCCGGTCAGGACGATGGTGTTGCCATCCTTGTCGGTCAGGGGCCACGTCATGAGGATAGTGTCCCCGGCATCGTTCCACAATTCGAGGACCGAGGTCGTCTTGTTGATGGTGAGCTTGTTCTTGAGGAGACGCCGGACCTCATCGACCGCGGCCTCGTCCGCGGGGGAGGCCGGGAGGTTGTCGGTCTTGGCCTTGACGGATGCGAGGTTCCCGCCGGTCTCAAGGGCCACGCTCGCGCCGATGAGGTCCGTCTTGGTCTTGACGCCCGCCAAGTTCCCGCCCGTCTCCAAGGCCACCGAGGCCCCGATGATGTCCGTCTTGGCCTTGATAGCGGCCACGTTGCCCCCGCTCTCGGGCGCGGCGGTCTTGGCCGCATCGTAGGCCCCGGTCAGTGTCATCGCGTCACCGGGGGCCGCCCGTGAGCCCACGGCAACATTCAGATAAGAGAGCCCGAGGTCCGCCACGGCGAGCGGGTTGTAGGCCACGACCTCCAACGGGACCGCATTGGGGTCCGCGCCAGTTGCCGTGATGTAGAGCCATAGGTCCCCGAGCGTGTCCGTGTGAGATGCCGTGAGCGCGAGGTTATAGGACCCGTTGCCCCGGTCCGTGACCGCGGGCGTGATGGCGGCGAACGCCGCGCCGTCCTTGGAGGCGGTGATGACGAGCGTGAGCCCGGACTTGAACACGGCCCGGTTCGAGCTATCGGTCATCCAAACGAGGATGTTCTTGGTCGTTGATTGCTTGACCTTACGCATTTGAGACCACTCTCCCGAGGCTATACAAATCGGCGGGCAAATCGGACAGGGAGAACGTGACCGAGGCGGCCCAAAGGCCAAGACCGCTTGCGTTCTCCGCCTGAATAAGGGCGATGCCCTCGCCCGCCCTCAGTGTTATAGGTTCCGCCGAGACCGAGCCGATGTTGTCGATGATGAGGGCGTTGTCGAGTTGGGATTTCATGTCCACGCCCGCGAGGCCGGGGCTCGTCCCCCATGTGTTCAGTTGGACCCGCCGGTACTTGGGATTGACGATGATGGCCCCGTAGCTCGCGCCATAAAGGACCGCCTCGGGCTTGGTCTTGACCTTGACGAATGGATAGAGGCTCTTGGAGGTGTCCATGGCCATGGCCGAGACATCATCGCCCTTGGAGTAGCTCTCGACCCGGTACATGGCCACGGCGGGGACATCATCGGTCCCGGCCTCCATTACAATCAGTTGTCGAACATTGATGACCACACCGGACCCGGACCCGTTAAAGATGGTGAACAAGTTGCGTTGGTCGTCCACGGACCTCATGATTTCGGAGACGACATAGGTCCCCGCCGAGGTCGTGAACAGGCAGAACACGCGCCACGCCATCGAGAACGGGACGGTGGTGTTCCTTATGGTTATGCCCTCGCCCTCCCTCAGGATGTGGCCCGAGACCCCTTGGCAAGCGTAATCCCCACAGGTCCATTCCGCGGTCTTGAACTTGGGGACACACATTAGGCTCAAGGCCCGAACCATGTTCTGCTCGGGCAGATTGAGGAGGCGGCGTAGCTCGGTTCCGGCGGTCTCGGTCGTGTTGGCGTATTGCTGAATCTTGACCTGAGATGGTAGGTCCCCGATGCTTGTGTTCATCTTGTCCGGGACGATGGTGTCACCGTCCACGGTGATGGCCGAGATGCGGCTCAGTTGGAGGTTCGTGGGGAGGAGCGTCGTTTGGCCCTGACCACTCAAGGTCCTGAGCGCCACGCGCCTAATCTTGACGAGCTTGCCCGAGCCCACCTCGTTGTATATCAGGAGAAAAGGGGCGTGTCTGAGGTACGCGCCCTCGACGGCGGGAGCGGCGGCGATGCTCGCCTCGACGGACGGGAGCGGTTCCGTATCGAGGAATGTTGCCCGGACATGATAGGTGTCCTCAACCATCGCCCTCACTCGGTTCGGCCACGGCCTCGACCTTGGGGAGGCCGGTGGCGGGCTCGGCCCTTGCGGGTCCGAGCTTGGTGTCGTAGGTCCTGTATGTGTGAGCCTTGGTCATGGCCCCGCATTTGGGACAGGTGAACGCCTGACCGTCCGTGACGGGGTCCGCCACGGCGGTCATTGTCGAGCACTTGGGGCACTTGACGAACGTCATCGCCAAGCCTCCTTAGCTCGCCTCGTCCGTGAACTCCATCCACGCGTCCACGATGCCCGCCGCGCCCGAGTTGTTGTAGAGCACCATGCCCTCGTTCTGACGGAGGGCGAGAGCTTGGACGCTCGCGTCCCCATACCCGGCATCCCATAGGATGTTGAGGGGCACGAGGCACTCCCATTCGTCCGAGGTGGCGGTCGAGGCGGATGCCTCATCGCTCGACCAAATGAACCGCCTGAGCACGTCCGGGGTCGAGCCGCCGGGAGTTCCGGCGTGTCCGGTCGTGACCGAGGAGAGCGCCGAGTTGTTGGTGTCGTGCTTGACCGGCGAGACCGAGGTGGGCGTGGTCCATGTCATCGTGGCCGGATAACGCCTCAGTTCGAGGGCACATATCACGCCCGTCACGGCGGCGGTTTGATAGTTTATCATGCCGACACGGCGGACACGCTCGACATTCGAGCCCGAATTGAGTATGCCGAGCATGACGGTGGTCGCGGCAAAAGTCTTACCCTGAATTAGCAACGTCCATGTTGATGCCATTCTTAATCATCTCCCTCTCTTGTGCTCGTATTTCCTTGATTATCTTGTCTATCGGTCTCATTTTGGGCTCGTCTATCCACGCTTGTATTCGAGCGCAGAACCGGGAGCATTGGTCCCGGTCGAGCCTGAGAATCGGAATGTTGTTGTAGAGGACCGTGAGGAACTTGTCGGTCGAGACGAACTTGGTGGACCCTTGGAGACCCACGATGAGCCCGTCCGTGAGCCCGTAGCCGTCCGCCCATCGCTTGAGGCGGTCGTGGAACCGTTGGGCGGCCTCCCGGTCGAACTTGATGATGCTCTTGCCTTGGAGAGTAAAGTAGAGGCTCTCGTTGGTGCAATCAAGCCCGGTTCGGAATCCCATGACCCATCATCCCTCCTCTCATGTTCCGCCCCCGAGTATCTCGTCGTTGTCCCTTGAGGTCCACCCGGCCCCCGAGGAGACGCTCGGGGCATCCGTGTCGAACACAAGAGTGGGGGCGTTGCTTATCGTGCCCATGATTTGGAGGTTGCGGACGAATTGCGTGTAAGCCTCGTAGTAGGTGGCGGCCTGTTCCTTGAGGTAGGCTTGGAGTTGGCCCTTGTTCACATTAAGGCCCGCTACCGAGTACGAAATGCCGTAGGTCATGAGCCGCCCTACAAGCCCGTTGATGGTGCGGTAGGCGGCCAAGTTCAAGGCGGCCTCGTTGTAGTTGACGAGGTCCGGGTCGCTGAACCCTCCCGTGTCCGAAAATACATTGCGGGCCTCGATGACGGCCCCGTTGAGGAGGGACGCGAATTGTAGTTGGGGCATGGTGAGCCCCAAAAGTGAGTAGGTCCCGCCGGTCAGGCTTGCGCCGAGACGGGCGGCGAGGGTGGATTCACTCACCGTTATGTACGCCATGACCGTAATCGAGCCCCCCAATGAAAGGCGGGGGGCTCAGGGGGGAAAGGAGCGAACTCGATTAGCTCGTGGTGTAGCTCAGGGGAGCCGTGCCCTCTACGAATGTCCCGAGGTTGTCGAACACCATGTAGGCGAGGGGTTGCGTGACCATGTAGCAATACCTTGTCGAGATGTAGGTGGCCTCGACCTCGCGGTTGAGGATTTGCTCGTTGGTTGTCTGGACCGGCCTCTTTTCGACGAAGAACCCGAGGGGCGCGTATTGCCCCATGAAGGTTTGTCCGCCGAGGGAGGCAATGATGGCCCTGTTGAGGATGGTCCCGACACCGAGCGGGTTGTCCACGATGTTGTTGGACACGTAGACATCGAGGCCCATGATGCGCCCGATGGCCTCGGGTCCGCCCGCTCCCGCGAGCTTGCCCTCCACGAGTTGCGGCGGTCCCCCGTAGAAGTTCGAGGCGATGAAGTACGGGAGGACCCGGATGTATGCCTCGACGTTGGGGTTCACGAACATGGCGTTCCCCAAGAAGTTGTATTGCTTGAGGAGGGCTTGGCCGTTCACGAGGTCGAACGTGCCCATGGTCGATGTGGGGTTGGTCGTGACGAGTGTGCCCGTGCTCTCGCGGGTCTTGCCGGTGGCGTTGACGGCGGTCTTGTTGGCGAGGAGGGAGAGGACGCCGTCCACGTCGATGGTGTTGCCCACGACGAGCGCCTTGCGCGTCACTTGGTCTTGGAGCACCGGGAGCATCGAGTCCTCGATGGTCTCCTTGGTGATGCCGAGAGCCTCGGCCACCTTGTACGGGGTGGCCACTTGGAAATTGTACGGCGTGAAGTCCATCGAGATGAGGCCGCCCTCGGCCACTCTCGCCACGACCTTGCGCCGGTCCCCGGATTGTTTGGGGATGCTGATGGAGTTCGACTTGACGCCGACAAGGCTCCAATTCTGGAACGCCTTGCGGATGACTTGCGGGGTCATGGCGATTTGGATTATCGCCTTGTCGAGCACGGGGTACAGACCTCCCGCAGTGTACACCGCGCTTAAATCCGAGATGCCGAACGGCATGATTACACCTCCTTGACCAAAAGGTCAAGTTTTCCATTGTCGAGCCCGTGGGACATGGCCTTGCCCACGATTATTCGAGGGTCCGGGTAGTAGTCAATGGCGTAGACATCCGCCGCCGTCAACTCACCCGCGTAGAAATTGAGGGTGATGCCGTCCGCCGAGAGCTTGCACTCGTTGGCGGCGAGCGTCTTGGCGTTGGGGACGAGGGTCTTGGCCGCCGCCGTGGCGGACACCTCGCGCACGGCGATGATGCCCGTGGGCTTGAACTTGAGGACGACGGCGTTGGCCGTGACCTCGCCCGCGGTGATGGTCCGGCTCTCGATGATGAGGGGGGGCACGACCTTGACCGAGCCGTTGACGGTGTCGTTGGACCCGTTGAGGACCGCCTTGCCCGAGGCGCACACTTGGGAGCCGATGGTGATGACGCCGTCCGCTTGGACGTTCCCCACGAACCCGTGGGAGATGACCGAGACATCGTACCCGAGGAGGGTCGTGTCCGAGCCCCTCAGGGTCATGGCCTTTTGGGCGAACCCCACGAATTGGGGGTCCTCGTAGGTTGTCGGGTAGATGTACCCCGACTTGAAGTTGGTCCCGTCCGCCGCGTATTGGGCCATGGCCTGTCCGCCCAAGAGAGCGGTGATGTTGGCCGAGGAGGGGTCGATGTCCGCCATGAAAAAGGAGAGCGGACGGGAGTGCCCGTCGATGTCAACTTGCGTTGACGTGCTTTCGCGCTTGGACCCTGTCAAGACCCGTCCCGTATAGGTTGTCGTCATCTATGTCATCTCCCTGAGATTGTTTTTCCTGAGCTTGTTCTTGGGCTTATCCCTGAAAGCCCATGCCTTGCCGAGCCTTGGCCATGAACTCCTCGAACGGGTTGCCGTTCTCGGAGGCCGTGGCCTCTCGTCCCGCCGCCCGGTCGATGTTCGAGGGGGACTCGGCGCGCCCCGCGAACTTGCCGGTGGCCTTGACGCCCGCACTCTTGGCCCCACCCTTGGCCTTGGGCTTGGGCGGGGGCGGTGGGGGAGCTTGCTCCTCCTCCGAGGCGGCGGCGCACTTGGGGCACGAGCCGTCCTCGGCGAGGGGTCCGCCGCAAGCCTCGCAAGCGGGGGCCTCCTCCTCGGCGGTGAACCCGAACCGATTGAGGTCCGAGGTCTTGACGAGCGTGTAGTCCTTGAGGAACGGCGCGTCCTTGAACGCGGCGGCGAACTCCTCGGCGGTCTTGAACTCGGGGAGGGTGGGAGCGGGAGCGGGAGCCGGGGCCGGGGCGGGAGCCGCGGCGGCGGTTACGGTCACGGGAGCGGGGGCGGCGGGGGCGGCGGCGGGCGGGTTGTCGGACATCCTGTTCACATCCTCGATGAACTTGTCTACTGAGGCGGCGAAATCCATGACCGTGAGCTTGGAGTTGGCGTAGGCGGGCTCGGTCACGATGGACGCCTCCTTGAACCTGAGACCCTTGATGAGCACGGCGGCGGCCACATGGGAACACTTGGCCTTGCCACACTCACGACAGGTCACGGATTTGGCGTCTCCCTTGACGCTCACCCCATCGGCGAACCCGGACAGGATGGGGACCATGACATCCGGGTTGGCGGATTGGACGAGCCCATCGGCCCACACCTCGTCCCCGAGGCGCTCGGCCTTGTAGAGCCGCCCCACGACCTTGGAGAGGTCCGTGGAGTGGTCGAGGCGCAGTTGGAGGCCCTCTTTGTTGACCTGAGAGACGACCTCGGCAAGGCCCGCATCATCGACAGACCACTTGTTGGCGTTGACGGTCTTGTCCATCAGGCGGACCCGTATCTTAGCGGACACGAGACCGGGGAAAAGGCGCTTGAGAGCCTCGGACGGTACGAGAGCGTCCTTGGGGACCTGAATCGACGCTCGCCATTCGAGAGCAACATCATCGAGGGCTCGTTCGGCCATTGTCAAAAGTTGTTAAACGTCAGGAATGTCCACACGATGCCCCTGTCACGCCTTGTCGCGCGGGGGCCGCCATTTGAGGCCCTCGGAGAGCTTGGGGGTCAAGGTCTGTATGTGCGGCCTTGCGGGCGTTCGCTCCGCCACGGGCCGGGACGGGGGCTTGGCGCTTAATATCCCGTCCAATCGCCCTTGTACCCCTCGTTCCAACACTGGCAATTCGGATGGAGCGGGAATAGCTCCCGCCATCGAGCAAGGGTCATGACCTCGCCATCAAGGTCCGAGCATGACAGGCCCCAAGGAGCCACGGGCCGGATGCACACCTTTTCGTCCGGGCTCGCCCGCCAGGTGCAAAAGTTCCATCCGTTCTCCTCAAGGATGTCCGCGTAGGCCCACCCGTAGACCTTTTCGGTCTCGGTCACGGCGATGGTCCGCGCTCTCGCCACCGTGATGGGGTAGTCCTGTTCAAGCTCCACCATCATCCGGTTGAGGTTCGGGCCCTCCTCGTCGATGATGTCGTTGACGGTCGTGGCGAACCCTCGCCTCATGTCGTCCTTGGCTCCCTTGAGGTAGGCGAGTTGGGCCTCGACGCCCGTGTCGAGCCGGTTTTGGACGGCGGTGGTCTTGTAGTGGCCCTCGGCCTTGCCCCTGTTCTCGGCGAGCCTGAGGGAGATTTGGAGGGCTTGCCGTATCTGTTCCTCAAGCTCGGCGTACTCGTCCTCGGTCTCAAGGTCCCCGCCGAACTCGTCATCGTAGAAATCGTTGGCCGCCTTGACCTCGTACTTGCGCCGGACCCTCGTCTTGAACCTCTTGAGCCATCGGCGAGCGTGGCGCTCGTAGAGGTCCCCGAGCTTGTCCTCGACGTGCTCCACTTGGAGCTTGCCCCACGGACGGCGGGCGGGGCGGGCCGCGGCCGCGGCTTGGAACGGGCGGGCGGCGAGCAACTACTCCTCCTCGTCCTTGGGTGCGGGCTCCTTTTCGCCCTCGAAAAACAAGGTCTCGTGCTCAGTCATGAGGCCGCGGTCATCGAACACGTCACGCACGGCCTTGATAGCGTATTGCTTGGCCAAGGGCTCGGGCACGAGTTCGCCGTTCTTGTCGAAATAGGTGATGACCGTCCTCATCTTTTGACCCTCCCTTTTTCCGTGTTCCACGTCTCGTCGAGTTCGGTGTAGCTCTTGTGAGTAAGGGGATGGTCTCTTATGAACTCATCCTTTTTTTTCGGGCCCATGTGCCCCCTCATGATGGCCGAGACCTCGGCGTACTCCTCGGTATATCGAGAGTAAGAGCCCGCCTTGGCCCATTTTCGAGAGTAGTCCGTCGAGCCGCCCTCGGTCTTGACGGCGCTCTTGAAATCCCTGAGCTTGTCTTGGAGCGGGGACCGATAGCCCTTGTCCCACCGTTCATAGAGCTCGTTGGTGTTGTGTTTCTCGTAGATGGCCTTGGATTGCTTGGTGTATTGGTTGCTCAGGCGTGTGACATTCATCTTGAGGCGCTTTTCCTCCTTGACCGCCGCTTGGTATTCGGGGTCCTCCTCGGGCTTGTAGTACGATGAGAGCCGCCACCCGGCGTCTTGGATGTCGTATTTCTTGCGCTTGGCCTCGCGATATTGCTCATCCGTGGAACTGAGCTTTTTGCCCACGCCCTCGTCGAGTTCCTTGCGGGCCTTGGTCCATGACGCCTCGTTCTCGGCCACGGCCTTTTCGAGCTTGGCGCGCTCCTCAGGCGAATCCTTGAGCCGCCGCATATCCCAATCGAGGACGTTCTCACCGTGCTCGATTTCCGAGAACTTGGCATGGCCCGCCTCGTGGCTCAAAACCTCGTCGTTCATCATCCGGGTCCCGAACAGGCGGATGGTCTTGTCCGATGAATCCCAATGGCCGCCCGCCGTCATGACCTCGACGAATCCTTTATCGCCATCGAGGTCACGCTTATACTCGGCCTCGGTGGGGTGTAGCTCCAATCTTGAGACGTTCTCCCACAAGTCCGGGTTGGCGTTGATGTGAGCTTGGACCGTCTCGATGGACTTGTCCTCAAGGAACTCGTGCGAGGCGAGGACCGTGATTTCTCCACGCGGGGTCTTGAGGATGGCGCGGGCGTAGTTCTTGTCCGCCGTCTCCTTGAGGAGCGTCGTGTAGTTCTTGCCGGTCTTTTGCTCCCAATCCTCGACCTTGATGGTCTTGTTCTCAGGGCCACGAACCGCCTTGAGTTCCTCGGGGATGTCGAACGCCCGATACTCCTTGAGCTTGGCCGAGCGGTCCTCCCAAGCCTCGTTCCATTTGGCCATGAGGGCTTTTTTCTGAGCGTGTAGCTCGCCGTATCTCTTGTCCACCTCGGGGTCCGTGAATGAGCGGCGGCCCTCGTCATCATTATATCCGGTGTCGTCAGGATGCTCGTCCCCAATCTTGCCCATCTCGGCCCTGAGCTTGTTGGTCTCCTCGTCGAGATTGGCTTGCTTCATGTTGGCCTCCAAGAACGCCTTGTGTAGCTCCTCGCGCTTGGCGGCCCGCTCGGGCGTCTCCGAGGGGGCGGACATGGGCACATAATCCTCGACGACACCGCCGCCGCCATCGGTCCACCGGCCCGCCTCGTCCCTCGGTTGGTCCTCACTGTAAGCCTCGAACGAGACCGGGGGGTCGAGCGCGGGCGGGGACCACGACGCCTTGACGGCCTTGCCATGGATTTCGATTTCCTCGGGTTCGGCCACGAACCGGGAGTTCGAGGCATATTCGGAGGTTGATGCGGGCTCCTCTTGGGACGCCTTGACGGTCTCGGGCTCGCCTCGGACTATCTCGACCTTGGCGAACTTTATTGGGTATTTACGCCCATGGAGTTCATACTCCTTGGTCTCGACGGACACGACCCGCAATTTAGTATCCCGAGCCATCGTGAACTCGCCCTCCTCGGCATTGAACCCTTTTATCCTCTCGACCTTGACAATCTCATCGCCCGTGTCTTTATTCTCGGATTCCATCCTCAATGCCGGGGCGAACGGGTCTCCCTTTTGGGCGTCTACCTCGAACACCCATTTTTCTCGATTGCCATATATTGCCGATGCGCCCGCGCCGCCCACGACCCATCGTTGGGCGAAATCCTCGGAGGCGGTGAACGAGCCAAATGTCTTGTGTGAAAATTCCTGTCCAACATCAAGAGAGCCGGGGTCCAATGTGATTGCCCGATAGAGCTTGACGGGTTCTCTTATTGGATGCTCCTCGATGTATTTGTCCATGGCCGGGATAATCTTGGCGGCGGTTTGTTTGGAGAACTCACCAAGGCCCGAGGTCTTGCCGAGGAGCGTCTTGTTGACCTCTTGATACTTATCGGCGGTGTATTGCCCGATGGGTTTGAACCGCTCGAAATTGGCCGGGTCCGTGGCCTCCACCTTGAGGTCCCCGTAGACCTTGTTTGTGTGTTCCTCATATTCCGTGTAGTTGGTGAGCTTGTGTAGTGTTGTAGAGCCTCCACCCCCGTCCGTCCACTTGCCGCTCTCATCCCGTGGTTGGCTCTCGTCGAACGCCTCGAACGGGGCGTCGAGGACCGGCCTACCGAACTCGTCCTTGTCCATCCTGAGCTACCCCCGCGATGAACCTCATGAGCTTGTCGAGGGCGGCGTTGTGCCCGGCGGCGGTCTTTGCCCCCACGACCTCAAGCTCAAGCGCATCCACCTTGGCCTTGAGAACGGCCTTGGTGAGCCCCGCCGCGGGGCTCGGCTCCTCCTCCTCGGGTCCCAACTCCTCATCGGTGGGCATGATGGGGAGGTTCTCGGACCCCTCAAGGTCGAACCACCTGAACTCGATGAGATGGCCGTCCTTGGCGCTCTTGATGACGGTTCGGCCCTTGATGGCGTACTCGTCCGCCAATGCCTCGGGCACTATCTGTCCCGCTCGGTCGTATAGCGTGGTCTCCTCGACGGTCTCCTCCTCATCGGCCATCTCAACTCCTCCTCTTGGCGTAGGCGTCCCGTAGCTCCTTGTAGCTCTTGGCGAGTTCCGGGTAGTCCCGCTCCAACTCCTCCTTGGTTTGGCCCCGGTGCGATTTGGTCCCGTACAAGGCGTTTATCTCGGCGTAGGTCTCATCGACGTGGCCCATTCCGCCCTTGTTGGAGCGGGCGTAGGTCGTGGGCCCGCCGAGCTTGGCGGTCCTTGCATCCTTGTAGAAATTGTAGTACGCCTTGTGGAGTTCTGAGGCGTCCTCGGGTGGCTTGCCCTCCTCGACATTGGGCCATGCCGCAACCCCGTAGGCGGGCATTGGGCCGAGCTTGCCTCTCGCCATCGTGACCATTTGAAAATGGGTGGTGGGGTCCGTATTATCGGTGGCGGTCTTGCGTTCCAAGGCGAACTTTTTCTCGATGAGGGTCACGGCGGTCTTGTGGGCCCTGTCCGAGAGCATCTTTTCCCGCGCCTTGACGAATCCCTCGGCCCGCTCGATGGCGGCCTTGCGCGCCTCGGGGTCGTCTCGGTACTTGGGGTTGTTCGGGTCCTGAGCTTGTTGGAGGTCCTCCTTGTATTTTCCGAGATAACGCTTGGCCTCCTCCTCACGGTCCTTGAGCCTGTCCATCCCGTAGCTCTTGTTGCTCTCGGCCCGTTGGAGCCGCTCGTTGCGGTTCGCCGTCACGCTCCTCATGTACTCGTCCACTTTCATCTTTTCTTGAGGGCCGAGCTTGTGGTAGAGTTCCTTGCTGATTTCGTCTTGGATGTTGTGGCTCTCGGCGTGGGACACCTCGTGCGGGAGGATGCCGGGGTCGTTGCCCAACGGCGAGGTGATGTGGAGCGTCTTGGATGCCGGGTTGTAGAACCCGCCCGTGATGCTCTCGCGCTTGGACCATCCCGTTGTTCCTGTTGTCTCGATGGGCCGGTCCTTGTAGTCATGGAGGATGATTTGTCGGCCCTCGAACGCCTTGGCGAGCCCTGGTGGCATATCGTGGAGCCCGCGCTTGAACGCCGTGAGTTGGCCGGGGTCCGTTTTCATCAGGCCGGGAGCCACTCGGACATCGAGCGTCGTCCCATCGGGGGTCGTGACCTTTTCGACCTTGTAGCTCTTGGCCTTATCATCCAATGACATCGCGTGGTTCGCCCATGACGTTTTGCCCGCGAGACGCTTGCCGAGGTTCTTGCCATCCAGTCCCACGTCCGCGCCCTTCTTGGGCTCGGGGCCTTGGATGGCATCCTTGCCCTCGGTCTTGGGCTCACTCTTGGGGACCTCCTTGGGGGCCGCCTTGGGCTTGGGAGCCTCGGGCTTGACCTCGGGGACCTTGGGAGCCTCGGGGGCCTTGGGGGGCTCAGGCTTGGGCTCGACCTTGGGCTCAGGGGGCTTGACCTCGGGGGCCTTGGGCTCGGGCGGGTGAATGAGCATGGTGGACTCCCTCTCGCCAAGGCCCACCATTTTCTTGGCCTCCTCGTCAATCATCTCGGTGGACCAATCGGGATGTTGGCGCGTGAGTTGAGCGCGGTCATGACCGTAGGCGCGGGCAACATCGAGAGCCTCGGCCTTGCTCATGTTCTCGCGGTCCTTGACCTTGGGAATGGCCCACAACACGCCCTTGTCGTCACGCTCGAACAGGATGGACTTTTCCATCTCAACCGCGGGCCCGCCGCCTCCCCCGTCCGTGGTCCACTTGCCCGTCTCGTCACGGGCTTGGTCCGGGTCATAGGCGAAAAAAGGGACGCCCTGTTCGGTTTGGTCCGCCTCCTTGGCCCTGAACGAGCCGTCACTCATGTCCCCGATGCCGTAGTTGAAATCCCTGATGCTCTTGGTCAGGGACTTAGCCGTCTCCTCGACATCCGTGGCGCGCCGGTGTGCATCGCCGTAGGACATCCCGTTTTTCATGAGCGGGGCCTCGGTCAGTTCGTGGAGCATGATGTACTCGCGCTCGGACGAGGGGACGGCGTTGCTTATCCATATCTCGTCCACGGGGATGTAGAGCATCCCGAGCGCCCAATGGTGTCCGCCAATGAGGTGGCCCTTGCCGAGCGCCGAGTCCCACCTCGGGTCGATGTTCTTGGCGATGAACTCCGAGTTCACGAGGTAGATTTGGAATCCGTAGTTCTCGGCGAGCTTGCTCAGATAGACGAGCGTCCCGGCGTTCGAGGCGGCCTTGTACGGGGCGTTGGGCTTGCCGAAATCCTCGTTCACACTTGGCGCGGGTTGGCCCGCGACGCCCTTGCCGGGGACCTTGCCGAACGGGGGCTTGCCTTGACCGGGTGGTCCTCCGAACGGGGGCGGCGGGGGCTTGCGCTTGAGCGGGGCCCCGTCCTTGTCCACCGGCTCGCCGTCCGGGCCCGAGCCCGCGGGGACGGCGGGGTTGCCGTCCTTGTCCTCGAACTGTTCGGGACCGCCAAGACCGGGCGGGGGCGCGGGTGGCTTGTAGAACTCGTCGAGGTCCGGGTCCGATGGGTCACAATCGTAGCCCGCCTCTTGGAGCGCCACGCGCTTGGTGATGAGCCCGAGCTTGTAGTCCTCGCGGACCCGGTTGCTTGTTTGGGTCCGGTCCTCCTCGAACGGGCTTTTCCACACACACTTGGGGATGGGACAATCGTCCCCGAACACGGGCCTCAGGATACGCGGGAATATGAAATCGTGGAGGGCGTTCCCCCACACCTCTTGGAGCGCCTTGACCCGTGCCTTGAACTCGGCGATGCTCACGGCGCTCTTGGAGTAGCTCCCCGGCATCTCGATTCCCATGAGGTCAGGGGGGACGCCGAGTAGGATGATGCGTTGGTCCTTGAGGTAGGTAAAGAACTGAGAGATGCCTCCGAGTTGGGCGATGAGCGGGAGAGCCTCGGCCTTGCAATCGCCCTTAAGGAATATGTTCGAGGCGGGCCCGCGGGCGTCCATGTCGTCGATGAGCCCGCCCATTTGCTGGTTCGTGTACGGGCTCGTAGGCGTCCCGCCGTAGATGGTCAAGGCGGGCGCGATGTTGATGTGGCTCACGGCCATCATGTCCGATTCGAGTTGCCAAATCATGTCCTGAACCCTGATGAGGGACATGAGTTGGCTCGTCCCGTAGGCGTTCTCGTAGGCCCACGATTTGCGGTTGTACGCCACATGGACGACCTTGTCGTTCGAGAACACGACCGGCGGCCACGCGAGCCATTGGATGGCCCCGTAGACATTCCCCAAGCTGTCGCGGCGGACGCGCATGAACAAGGGGTCGAGGAGCTTCATGTCCCACACCTTGCCCTCGCCCTTTATCTCGATGACCTTGTCACCGGGTCCGGGCTTGTAGCCCTCAGGGGCGGGCTTGGAGTAGTTCTCGATGTCCTTGGCCTCGTCAGGCTTGAGGTTGCGCTCAAGGGCCTTTTGCCCATCGTAGGCAAGCTCCACCCACGCGTTGCCGTAGACGAGCATATCCGTGAGTGCTTGGACCTGAATGTCAATCCAATTTATCGAGCCCAAGAAATCGTCGAGGAACTCGATGATTTGCTGGTTCTTGGTCTTGGGCTTGGGAATGGCGATGCCGCCCGGTCCACGAACCGCGAGCGCCTTGTCCTCCTCGGGTCCGGGGACCTTGGGGTTGGGCGCTTGGCCTTGGGGCTCGCCCTCGGGCGGGAGGTTGCCCACCTCGTCCTTGGGTGCGTCCTTGAGGAACGGATGCTCCTCGGGCGGCGTGTCCGTCTCCTCCTTGGGGAACGGGAGGTCCGCCGCGCCGAACGGGCGGGGCTTGCCCTTGACGACCTCGGCCTCGCCGGGTGCGGGCTCGCCCGCGGGCGTGACCGCCTCTTGGCCCTGTTCCTGCCCCGGCTCGTTCTCCTCGGGCGGCGCGCCGCCCTCGCCGAGCGTCCCCGGCTCGCCGTCCTTTTGACCGAACGGCGGGGCCTTGTCCTTGCCGAACGGCGGGGCGATAGGCTTGCCGTTCGCATCGAGCTTGGGAGCGCCCGCGCCCTGAGCGGGCCCGCCTTGGACCGCATCGTCCTTGGGGAGTTTGAGGTCCATGCCGCGGGCCACGGCGAGAAACACGGTCTTGTCGATGGCGGCCTTAATCTCAGGGACGTTGCGGTACATATACCGATATTTCGGGAGGTCCGAGATTGGCGAGACACCGTAGATGCGGGTCCACCACGAGGTGTACGGCGATTGGACATAGCCGTAGCCTGAGCCCTTGGGGAAATCGTGGGGCATGGCCGTATAGGGGCTCGTCCACCAATCGGGGAGGATGAGGTCCTTGTCCCCGTACTTTTGGGCGATGTCGGGCGGGAGGATGAGCGGATGTCCCTCACGGCCATCGCCCATGGACGGGAGCGGGCGCTCCTTTTCGGGGACCGCGAGTGCGCTCGTGGTCCCGAGCGGGGGCGGGGATTGGCCCGTCCCTTGGCCCTTGTCTACGGCCTCGTCCTTGGGCGTGGCCGTGTCCATTGGCTTGGTCCTGTCCATCTCCTTGGTCCTGTTCATCCATGGTGGTGTCATGCAACGAGCCTCCTACCTACGAGCTTTTTCCTGAACGCTTGGATGGTGTCCGTGTCCTCGACAATGGGCACGATGAGCGGTTGGGGCTTGTGCCCTTGCGTCCTGTCGGTCATGACGCGCCATCGTTGGTTGTAGAGGAATTGCCACGCCGTCATCTTGGACGGGAATGTCTTGGGGAGCACGTTGCCGGGTTCAATCCATGGCTCGCCCGAGTATTCGTCCACGATTTTCCACCCGGTGATTTTCTTGGTCATGGGACCGACTCCGTCTTGTAGAACTTGGGCGGGGGTGCGGTCCTCCCGCAAATGCACTCGCACATCAGCCGGTAGCATTGAGAGCAAATGAGGTTCGGGTCCACGGCGGTCGTGTCCGAGTTCACGGGCTCGCCCCCATGCTCGCAAGATAAGTATATCGCCTCACTTGGTCCATCGCCAATCTGTAACCCACACCGAACCCGGCATGAAATCCCGCCGCTTCTCTCATGGTAATTGGTTGTCTAATGGTCTTGGCCCATGCCAAGTATGCGTCCATCGCCCGTTTTTTCTTGCGCTCCTCTTGTTCTCTCAATCTCTTGGGTATTCGTTTTTTGATGTCGGTCACGGGCTCGCCCCCAATTTGCCGAGGGCGGCCACCGTGACCGAGCGCCATGCCTTGAACCGTTCGAGGTGCTTGAGCATCTCGCCCCGGCGCTCTTGGTATTGGTTGAGCCGCTCGACGAGCTTGACCATGTGCTCATCGAGGCTCCCGAGGTCACGGATGAGGATGGCCATGCGCCGGTCGTCGTCCGCAAGTCGGAACCGATAGGTCTCGATGGCCTTGTCCCGTTGGTCAGGCGTGAGGATGGCGTCCAAGCTCACGATGGCGGGCTCGGGCGCGGGCGAGAGCGTGACCTTGGTCTCGCCATCGAGCGGGATGACATCGTTGCCGATAGCCGCCACTTTTCCTCCCGTCCTACCCACCCCACGGGTCTCCATCGGTGTTTGGCCCTTCAAGTCTCCATTCCGAATCTCGTCCGACACTATCCTCCCTCCATGATTTGAATGAGTTGGACACGGGGCCGAGCCCGATGGCGGCGTGGTCCCCCGGCGAGTGCCTCACGACCTCACGGACGGCGATTTCGAGGGCATCCGCCATGTCGTTGTATTTGCCGTCAGGGAAATACAAGAGTTCGTCGATGAGGTCTTGTTGGCTCTTGTGGAACAGGATGCGCCCTTGCTCGATTGGCACGGCGAGGGTGTCGATGCGGCTAATCTTGTCGCGGCTCTCGGTCCCTTGGCCGAACACGGGTAGGCCAAGACGGGCGAGTTGTTGGATGAGGTCCACTTGGTAGTTCACGTCCTCGATGAGGATGCGCTCGTGCTTGTATTTCTCGTAGAGGAACACGGTGCGCTCTCGGGTGGCGGCGGGGTCGAGGAACTCGCCCACGGTGTCCATCACAAAAATCT
>Ga0315289_10000849_pt1 | contig 47232 bp, 39 predicted proteins | sample YL17G11_40_MG_FD_203452 | JGI IMG/M metagenome (GOLD analysis project Ga0315289, IMG submission 203452) | Sediment microbial communities from Yellowstone Lake, YNP, Wyoming, USA - YL17G11_40 | ecosystem: Environmental > Aquatic > Freshwater > Lake > Sediment | place: USA: Wyoming | collected... | reverse complement strand
ACCAGTCAATGGACGTCTCCAATAGCTAAATGCAGCGGTATTGTTGTAGGTAATGGCTAAAGCACCTGTAGGTGTGGATTGTGTTGAACTGCCAAGGATTGATGTAAAGAACCAGCCTTCTGCACCAGTGTCAAATGTGTCAATAAACAAAGGTACGATCGCTCCACTGAAACGGTCTAATCCCCCGTCATCAATGAAGATATTGACTGCTGGGTCCGATGTTCCAGGAGTATCATCACCATTGTCACCAATGAACTTAATCAGTCTATCGTATTCTGCTGGTGAACCTGTCAATGGCGGAGTATTAATATAATCAATGTATAGGATACCAGCCTCAATACCTGCGATACCACTATCAAGATCGGGTACTGTTCCAAGTACAGTAGGAGCTGTTTGACCACCAGTAGTGGTAAGTGGATGGGCTTGACCTTCAATTTCAAGTGCCAACTTGGAATCAATCGTGGGTGAAGAATCGATAACAATATAAGATACTGTTATAGCATTAATTGAACTGCCACCCGCAACAGAGACATAATCCGCGAACATAAAAGACTGGCTAAATACAAACTCATCATCAACAGTTCCACTCGGATTACCATCATCCGCAACAAAAATGTCCGGAATGTCAGATACTGTAATAGTACCGGCAAATGCACCAACCGTTAATAAAAAGATACCTGCGACTAGGGCCGCAAGCAAGGATTTCTTCATAAAACCTACCCTCCTTTCTAGGGTTTACTTTTCTGTTCTGTCTACGGCAATAACAAGGGAATTTCTGGCAACCGCCAAAATCGTAATTTCACCTCCTATTTCCGTAGCATTCATAATAGGTTTTAATGCTGGTACATTCACCCCCAATTTTTCTTATTTAACAATTTTTATTTTAATTTTTTATTAATTTATATGAATCATTTTATAAAAGTCAACAAAAAAATAACAAATTAAGTAAAAATTAAATATTATTCTTATAAACCCAAATTCTACTGTACATTCTCCTGGTAAAATTTCCTAAAAATTTACATTTCACACGACATCAAAACAAATAATTATATACTTCAAAAGCCCCGACTAATATGTAAGATATATTACCTTTCCTCAGAAATTTTAAAAATTCTATAATAGTATAAAAATTCGATTTTTTTAGATTCATATAAACCACACAAAACTTATCAATGAAAAAACCATATTAGTTCCGTAACAAATTAATTATATGCCTTATCCACCAAACCGTCAACTATTCTTCATTTTAAGAGTAACTGTCAAAAAACTAATCATAAACCCATAAAATCGAGATTACCACTCTTTCACTTCGTTCAGGACTTCGGCGCATCACTCTGTTCGCTTGCAATAATACATACTCCTCACCCCATCCCTCTCCCACGAGAGGCTGTGTCGCAATTAGATTTTAGTAGCCCACAATTTTAATTGTGGGTTATAATGAAATAATAATAGTTAATAAAAACAACCAAAATAACTAAAAAACAATATTTATTCCCTTCTACCCACAGATAAATCTGTGGGTTACTTATTACAAAATAATTATGACACCGTCTCACAAAGAGAGAGGGAGAATGGAAAGTGTCATTCTAAAGAGCTGCAGGCAACAAAACAATCTCGTTTTCGAATCACTAATCAGGAGTATTTCAAAAATCTAAAACTATTCTTCATAACTAAACAAAAGCATTAATGTTATCCAATACCTAAACCCTTATTTCAATGCAAAGAAAATATCTTAAAAAAATATTGCTTACTATTGAGATTATCGTTTACTTATATATCAATTAATAATATTAGTTGTAAATACACAAACATAATTTTATTCTTTTCTCCATTGTATTCGATGGTCTAAAAAAAATTTATTAAAGATGATTTATTAGAAAAACAAATTCTTCTTCTTTGAGAGGGTAAATATGCTTTCACAATATAAAATACTTTCTTTTCTATCTGTCCTATTCGCTCGTCAATTTGAGCTACCGGATAATACTCAAATCACAAATGATATGCTTGCCAAATTCACTCTCTTTGATGCAAAACCTATATTTCAAAATGTCCCCGAGAACTTCCCCCCCGAAATACCACGCATTGTCCTGCTAAACCAAAAGAAAAATCTTATCCTCGAAGTTGCCAAATCACAAATAAATCTAAAGCAGATGTTTTCTCCACCAGCAGATCCGGATTCTTCCTTCACTGAATTCTTAAAACTTCTTCTTAAAATAAATAATTACTTTGCGGAATTCAGTAATGTCAAATTTATCAGAACTGGTTTTATTGTTCAGCTTTTTTATGAAATGGGAAAAAGTGTGAATCAGCATCTTGCCCATTATTTCTTTGGTGATAAAAAACCACTTGGCGATAAACCCGTTAATGAACTTCACGTCAACGCCCTTCATAAATTATCTCTAAAGGATGGAACGCAAGTAAACCGATGGTTACGGTTTAGACCTCTCAGGTCGGCACCTCCAAAACAACTCGACTGGGCATTAATGATTGAGATTGATATCAATTCTCTGCCTGAAGAAAGTTATGATAAAGACCTTAACTTCATATCAAATTTCTTTCAGAACTCATTTGACCATATCAAAAACGATATTGACATTCTGAATAACAAGTATTTTATTTCCTAAAAATCTCCATAATTACACACATAATTCATTCGCCAAGTGAAAAAATTTATTCAAAATAAAAAGTCTAAAAAAATAATTTTTCTTATATTGCTTGCTCTTATCTTATTATCTATACCTGCGGCTATTTACAGAATAGAGTTCAATAATCTATGTCTATTCTGCCATACTGTAAAGAAAGACCGCTCATTTACAAATGAAACTCATCCACAAACTGTAAAATGTTACAACTGCCATCAAAAAGAAAACACTCCATTCCTTGATAGATTAATAGCTCCACACAAAATTTATACTAATAAAAAACCCACCATTAATAAAAACTGTCTTCAATGTCATAAACTTGAACAATTTGAAGAGGTCAAAAACTATAAATTCAACTTTATGCAAATCAAAATCACACACAAAAACCATTATGAAAATTACAGTTCTAATTGCCTCGATTGCCATATTAACATTGAACATACTAAATTGAAACCTAAAAGTAATAGACCCACTATGAAATCTTGCGAACAATGTCATCAAGCCAATATGAATCAATGTCTTATGTGCCATCAATTAAACACACTCCCAAAACCATTATCAGAAAATATTGCTGAACAGGAATGTATTAAATGTCATCCTGGCTTTTTCCAGAAGGACATAAAATTCTTTGATTATTCATATAGTCATAAGAAGCATAAAGAGGCTGGTATAAGTTGCGAGAGATGCCATTCTAATCAATATGAACATAGCATATTGATTATTACAGAGAATGACTGTTTAATTTGTCATAGTTTAGATAAGAACTCAGAAAAGGACTGAAAAAATTAACCACAAAAGGAAACGAAAAAATAATAGAACGCGAATTTACACTGATATTTAATCTGCGTTAATCCGCGTCCTATTTTCAATATTGTTTTTGAACTTTAGTGACCTTTCGTGGCTTATTCTTAATCCCCTAATTAATAACACTATGCGTTATAGTCCCCTCAATATCCTCAACAGAAAAAGTAACATAAAAAAGCTTCTCACCATATTGTCCAGGATTAACTATAATCGTATTCCCGATTTTATCTATATATTCATTTCCAACCATAGGTGCTTCGTGAATGTGTCCATGAAGAGTTAACAATGGCTGCTTCTCTTCTATAAATTTCCTGATAGATTTACTGCCTGCATGAACTCCACTAAACAAACAATCTATTTTAGTTCCATACGGTGGAATATGTATTAGATAAATACTCTTATTATAATTCAACGGTTCAGGCATAACAGTTAATTCTTGTTCGATTGACAAATTCTTTTCAATAACTTCAGATGCTTTCACAAAATGAACCCCTGTACTATCACTAATCACTGCAGGATAACCCCTATCTATATACTTATCATTCCTTAAATCAAACCTCTCAAAATCCTTATTCGCAAACGAGGTTGGAGGAACACAATTATAACCAATAAAACTAAATCCTTTTCCTATAACCTCTCGTTTGTTATGAATAAACTTTAATAAATTCTCTCTCTCCAACTCCTCAAAAAGGGGAATAGTGCCACCAAAATCATCACTGCCCAAAATTAAACATATTTTAGAACGTTTCCTGTTATTCTTATATTTTAATAATCTCGGTCTCAAATAATTTGTTATAAATGCCTTTTGATTCTTGAATAACTCCTCATATCTCCCAACTTTTGGTAATATCCCACCACCAAGAAGAATTAAATAGATTCTCTCTTTCCTTGCCACTTCAAAAATCTCTTCATAATAGTTGATATGTCCATGAATATCCGTTGCATATAGTAATTTCATTACATTTTCCCCAACTTATTGAACTGATAATTTTATATACTCAGAATTTACTTCCATAACTTTACCATTTATTGAAGAATGAACATTACTTCCTATAGCACCATCAGGTATAACAGCTATCATCTCCCCTGCTTTTACATTATCATTCCTCTTAACAATCGGTTCAGCTGCTCTTCCAATATGTTCTTTGAGAGGTATCTTTACTATATTAACATTTTTTACCTCAGGATTAAGAATTGCCGGATTGTTATATTGAGTAAGACACAATCTTTGCATAAGTCGTTCCACAGGAACAAGCCTTCCATCTCGATCTTCTCTAACCTTGCTGACATTTTTTTGATGTGGATTTGATATTTTACTTGTCGCAAATATTTTTTTGAATCTTGCATTAACTCTATTAGGCGATAATCCTGCTGGACATTGGAATAATGCCCCACATAATCCACATTCACAACATAAATATGCACCCGTAATAACATCAGGATTTACCCCTGAATTCCAACCAACAGATTGCATAATTTTATGAGGATATAAACTATGCCCGAGCAAATATCTCACGCATATATCTGTGCATTGTGAGCATTGCTCACATACACTTCTCGAAATTCGTAAAATATCATCATCCGTAGCTAATTTATCCCGAACAACACAATGGTCATCAGGCAACACAATCAAAGCGGAGGTTCTTTTCGATACACTTCCCTTTTTCTCATCAATGATTTTCCCCATCATAATTCCACCAGCTACAACCTTATAATTATCTATCATAGAACCACCCACCATTTCAATAGCATTAGAAACAAGAGTCCCAATAGGCAAATTTAAAGTGCACGGATTTTTAACAGCTCCCGTTATTGTGACAAACCTTGACGTAACAGGAATATCTCTTAACGCCCTCGATATATTAATTAAAGTCCCAACATTTTGCACTAATACTCCTACATTCAATGGTATTCCACCTTCTAAGATTATTCTACCAGTGACTTCGTAAGTGAGAACGTGCTCATCACCCGCCGGATAAAAATCCTTGAACAAAAAAATCCTAACATTAGAATCCCTATTTTTTATTGCCATCTTAAGTGAATCTATCGCATCCTTATATTTCTCCTTCGTCGCTATAACAATATTCTTAGCACCTGTTGCAGTTTTACAAATTTCCAAACCATCAATTATCTCATCCGCATAATAAATCATCATCTGCTGGTCACATTTCAGAAGAGGTTCACACTCCGAACCATTAGCAATCACGTATTCACATTCGTTATTGACTTTTATATGAGTCGGAAAACCAGCGCCACCCGCTCCGATTACACCCGCCTTCTTTATTTTCTCCACAATCATTTTTCGCATTTTAACAAAAAACCTAACCTCTGATGAACTGTAATGCGACATTTATGTCGCCTGTTTTTGCGAGATAAATCTCGCACTACAATCATATATAAAATTTCAAAACGAAAAATTAAATAACCAATTTAATTAAACAGTCAAGAATTTATCCCCATTATATAATAAAACTTTTATGATATAGCGGTGTGATTTATCACACTTTTGTAACGCAGGCATCTTGCCTGCTTTAATAAAGCCGACGAGACGTCGGCGCTACACTAAATACGTCGGATAAATCCGACCGCTACAACGATGTTCGTAATAAATCCAATACCTCCTTAAAGTCATTTGGTAATTCTGCCCTTAATTCCATATATTCTCCTGTAATTGGATGATAAAAACAAAGCATTCGTGAGTGCAATAAATGTCGATTTACCTTTCTTAATGCAGTTATTAGAGACTTATTCTTATTTGTAATATTTATGGTTTTTAATCTGTTTGGCAAATACATCTTATCGCCAAGAATTGGGTAACCTATATGAGAGAGATGAACCCTTATTTGATGAGTTCTGCCAGTTTTTGGCATTATTTTAAGGTATGTAAACTGGTCATAGTGTTCAATTATCTTATATCCAGTAATTGCCTCTCTTCCATTTGCTTCATCGATAGCCATCACTTTTCGATTTTTATGACTTCTACCAATCTTCGCCTCAATTATCCCCTCTTTTTCTCTCATTGCACCGACAACAATACATTCATAAACCTTCTTTATCTCTCTATTCTTCAACTCTTTCGATAATTTCAGATGAGCCTCATTGGTTTTTGCCACCAGCATTATCCCCGAAGTCTCCTTATCCAATCGATGAACAATTCCCGGTCTTAAAGTCCCTCCAATCTCTGATAAATCCTTGCAATGAGTTAACAGTGCATTAACCAAAGTTGATTTTATATTTCCCGGAGCAGGATGCACAACCATCCCTGGTTGTTTATTGAGAGCTATTATATATTTATCTTCATAAATAATATCAAGTGGAATATCTTCCCCTTCTAATTCAATCTCTTTCACTGGTGGAACTCGTATTTCAACTACATCTCCTGATGATAACTTATAATTCTTCTTCCTTACGATACCATTTACAGCCACTAATCCTTCATCAAACAACTTCTGGATATATGACCTTGAATAGCACTTCCCTGATTCAGTCAATTTATCGGTAAGCCAGACATCAATCCGGAGTGATTCGAGTTCATCTACATAATGGAATTTATAGATTTCATAATTCATAATGAGAGAAATCTATTTAAATGTTATTAATATTTCCATATAAATTTTTAGGGGAAGGCAAGGTTGCAAATTGTTAAAACTATATATTGAGTTGAAATCTATGAAAAACTAAAGTGTTAGCCACGAAATCACACAAAACAACACTAAAATCCCCTCTGATTGAACACCTCACTCACTTTTTCAATTGCTTGATTAATGAAGCTACTCTTTTCCCCAACTTAGCCGCATTACTTGCAACTTTACTATCGGGAGCTCCCACACAAGAGACACCGTAATGACCAGTCGCATCCAATGGATCTCCAACAATAATCATTCCATAAATCAACATCGCTTGAATAATCGACATAATTGTTGTTTCTTTACCACCAGAAGCATCACCAGATGTTGTAAATGCCGCACCTACCTTATTTTCTGTCTCTCCACGTAATCCAACAAATTTATCGAAAACCTCCTTAAGTTCAGCCGCCATTGTGCCAAAATACACGGGAGAACCCGCAATTATTCCATCGGATGTTGTAAAATCCTCTTTTGTTACTTCTGATACAGATTTTAATACACAATCCACCCCTTCCACTTCTCTCACTCCTTTAGCTATCGCTTCAGCCAATTTCTGAGTATTTCCCGACCTTGAATAATACATTACCATTACTTGCATTTTTGACACTCTCCTTTCTTTATCACCTTACATTTACCATACCATTATAATTTGCTATCCGTTCGAAATTGTGAAGCTGGTAAACCATCAACATTGTACAAGTCAACCACTGGATCAGCTTCATAAGCATAACGCACATAGAGAGGATTCTGCACCTCTTTACTTTGAACAACTACAGTATCACCGTCAATAATACCTTCCGCATCTTTAAAGACACCATCACTTCCAGCAATTTTAAAGCTTTTCAAAGTACCCCCATTTTTATCTTTTAAACCACCACCAATGTGAGTAAAATACAGGCGAATTTGATTATTTTCTATTTTCATACGGTCATAAACCGGACCTGAATAAACTATATTTTCTCCATAAACAATTCCTTTCGCAGCCAGTGCCAAACGATATCCTACATCCTTCTTGTTTTTTGGATGAACATCCTTTGAATCTCCAATGTCAATAGCTACAACCATACCAGTATTAGGAACAGTTTTCCAAACATATAACTGCGACTCACGAAGTTCAGTAAAAGTAACAGGAGGATCATCAAAAGGTTGCGAGAAATTTGCTAACTGAACAAATAGAAATGGCAAGTCCTTACGATTCCATTTGTTTCGCCATTCGTCTATCAAAAGAGGGAAGAGCTTCCGATACTGGTCAGGTTTATAGGCATTTGATTCTCCCTGATACCAAATAACTCCCTTAATAGCGTAAGGAATCAATGGATTAATCATTCCATCATAACATCCTGATATGGGATGCCCAAATGGACCGTTACGAAGCTCCTTCATATCAAAATTAGCCTGCAGAGTCTCCTTACTAATCCACATCTCAGCTCCGGTTGCCCCTACAGAGCTATCTATTAATCCTAAAGGAACATCTTTTAGAGTTGACATCTTAAGTTCCCATCCAAAGAAAAAGGCAACAGCAGAAAACTTTTCGATAGCCTTTGAACTACAGACTTCCCAGCTCCCTTTAGCTTCATATTGAGGTTCTTGCGAATAACCACTTAATTTATCAATATAAAAAAGTCGAATATCTGGTAATTTATCAGCAACATCAAATGCTTCCTTAGCATTATTAACAAGGATGCTACCCGATTGAGGGTCTTTAAAAGACCACGCCATATTGGATTGCCCTGAACAAAGCCAAACATCACCTACCATTACATTTTTAAACTTTACTGTAGTATCACTTCCCTTCACAGTCATTTCAAATGGACCGCCTGCTTTCATTGGATCGAGGATGATCATCCACTTACCTTGATTATCTGCTGTGGAACTTTTTTCCTGACCATTGAAAGTAACTGTAACTACCTGCCCGTATTTATCAGTGCCCCAAATCGTAACTTTGTCATCACGTTGGAGAACCATATTATCCCCAAACATTGTGTTTACTTTCAGGATTGCGAATGTTGTTCTAAGAGGAACAATCATCATAAGACAAAACAAGAATAAAGTGCAAAAGGGGCAATTTTCTTTAAGCATTTTCATTTAACACTCCTTTCCTAACTACCTTTTTTTAAAGTTGTCATAACCTTTAATTGTTAAAAAGGTCATAGGCAATATTTTTTATTTATATAGATAATTTTATTACCTAAATTTAGACCAATTTAATTTACCACGAAAGGAAACAAAAGGACACGAAAGAACAAAATAAAAGATAAATATTTTTTAGTGTTTATTCGTGAAATTTCGTGGCTATTTATGAATTGTTTTTCTCTGCGGACTTTGTGTCTCTGCGTGAAATATCTTTGATTGGAAATAATTCGGGATTTAATAGTATATGATTGTAAGTTGTCTGTTTTACATTTAAAATCTATTCTCTTATAAACCATAGCTCTAAGTGTCCATTTTTATAGACTTACCCAAATTAATAAATATTTAAATTAAATTTAATTAATCTATTAAACAATGAAGAAAATTAAAAAAAGTACTTGACAATTACTTAAAATTAATTTAATTTTGCACGAGATTAAATAAATTATTAAAAATTAAATCAATAAATCCTAGATAAATAGGAATACAAATATGAAATATTTTGTCAGAATTAGTCAAGATCAAGCTAAAATAATTTACGATCTCATTAATAAAGGACTATATAAAGATGTTAATCAATTTATTTCGACTGCTATAGAGAATCAAATTAACATTGAAAGAGATGATTTATATGAAAAAAAGAATTCGGTTATGATCTCTGAAAATGAACACGATGAAGATGGTTATATAATGATCGATGCAGAAGCGGGATTAACAAATCTTCGAAATAATCCACAACCTGTTTCAATGCCGGAATTCGAAGAATTAGCGTGTTATGTAGGTAATAAAAAAAATCCATCAGAAGAAAGTGCTTGGTTATGGGGGCAAGTCAACAGAATATTTCCCATTAAATTGGGCTTGAGACTTTTATTTGTCATGTTAAAAGATGAGCAATGGATTGAGTTGAAAAACTTTAGAGATAAAGCCGGGGATTTAGCATTATCGTATGGAAAGATGATTAGAAGTTATGAAAGAAAAGACAATAAGTCAAGAGACGAAAAGGTATCAACAGGACTTCCAAAAGATAATGAATATTGGAGAAATGACTTATTTTTGAAGATGCGTGAAAAAAAAGAATTTTCTAATCTCAAATTTTATGAAGAAAGTTTAAAAAGTGATGAATTTAATAGCAAGATAAGATATAAAGCTCATTTTTTGGCTTATGTAAGAAAAGATGGGAAGTTTGAAGGTGCTATGACATATTTAAGATTTGTAAACATAAAAGAAGATAAAAATGGGAAATTTTCTATAGGTTTAACAGATGCCGGATTAAAATTTGCAAAATTGGAGAATCCAATAATAGATAATAAAGATTTTAAAAAAAGTTTAAATAATAAAGAAACTGATTTTTATTTGGATCATATTTTGAATGCTGTAAAAGGTGAAAGTCATGCTATCAAATGGTTACTTAATAAACTTAGGGGTGGCATAAATAAAATAGACAATTTAAATTTAGAATTAAAAAAAGATTTTGCTCATATTTGGGATGCCTCTGATGCTATCATTAATACTCAAAGGGCTGGTTTGATGGCTAGAATATATGATCTAGGGTTAATTGATAAAAATAAAGAAGGTATTAACGTTACCTATATAATTTCTGATAATGGTAAAAATTTTTTAGAAAAATTAAATAATGTGTAGAGGAGGAAATATGCTTTGCCCTAACTGTTCTAATGTAATAAAAAGCGATATTGAGATTTGCCCGTCTTGCGGTTCCCGGACTAGAGAAGAAGTAGTCCAAAATTGGAGCGAGGATATAGCTCAAGTCGTTTTGGGATATGATGGATATCGAGGATTGGTCCACGGTTTGCAGAAAGATGCTATACAAAACGGATGGGGGCATCGTCTTAGTGAAAAAGGTAAAAATTGGTGCTTCGAATTCCACTTGTTCAAAGGATTCGATGATAAGTATATTTTAAAAATGACAGATATAGGAGGTTATGGATTAACAGGCAGAAACTTAAAAAGAGAAGAAATCCCTGATGATTTACCAGAAGATGAAAGATTAGCCAGGTTTGAACATATGCGATTTTCTGGAGGGAATACTCAGGCTGCGGGTTTGTTCGGAAGAGGAAAATTATTATTTATGGCTGCATCAAAGGATAATCACATTATTTACGACTCTTTGACAAAAGACGGAATTTATAGATTAAATGAAAGAAAACTCAAGGGCAGGCGTCTTGATAATTTTGCCAAGGCTTTTGAGGGTGACAACGCTAAGCAAATGTTAAAAGAGTTAACTAAGGATACCATAAAGCCACTGTTAGCCTCCGGTACTAGAATCATAATAATAAATCCTAGAGATGAAATAGTATCTTCTATATTGGATAATCAATTCATAGATTATATAGGGGAGACATGGTGGCAAATACCTTTAAAATTTGTTAAACATGGCGCTAAAATAATTGTTAAGTCAGAAAATGGAACGAGGACAGTGAAGATTCCTAAGGAATTTGAAGATATGTTTGTGGATAAATCAGATAAATACAAAATAAAAAAATACCCAAATTTCTCTTTTGAATATAACGGTGTAAATCTTAAGATAAAAAAAGTTTATTTCATTGTTGCGCCAAAAGAAATCTCTCCTGAGATGAGGGGTCTATATTTATACCGAAGAGAGATGAAGGTGGCAAATCTTGAGCTAAGAAGTATCCCTGAAGACATCGAGGATAAGTTCTTCGGCTTTGTGGAGCTAGAGAAGAATTCCGATATTGAAAAGATATATCTTGAAGAAAAATGCGAAGGACCAGAGCACTACTCTGTGACAAAAAACAGGGGACTAATTAGGAAACTTAGATCGGAATTGCAATTGCGTTTTGATGAATATAAAAGTGATCTTGGTTATAGAGTAAGTTCCCCAAAGCTTGCAGAAGAAAAGACAAAAAAGGCTTTAGCCAATTCACTGAATGAGCTTAATAAAAGGATGGCTGACCTCGGTGTTAGTGTTGGAGGCACTTCCAAAGCTAAAGACATCAGTATACGCTTAGAGGATATTCGTTTTCCCGGCGAAAATAATATTGTTGACATTGGAGATAATATTGAAAAAATAAAGTTTAAACTAATAAATAAATTCACTCGGGACCAAAATATAAATATTAATGTGTTTACAAAAAAGGCATATGGCGAAACAATAGAGACTATTTTTGATGAGGCACTCATAATGCAGAAGGAAGAACGTAAAATAATTGGTCCCTTCTCTTTCAAAATCGTTTCAGAAAAATATCAAAGAAACAGTCAAATTCATATCTGTTGTTTTGCTAAGGATCAGACGACAGAGAAAATCTTGGGTAAAAAATTAATTCCTATTTTTATTGGGATAACTCCCCCAGATACTGATGAGGCACATATAGAGATGGCTATTGATAGTATTAATTTTCCGCACGAAAAGAAAAAAAGAGTTAATTATGGTGAATCCATTACAAATGTTAGCTATATTGTTACAAATAAAACTGCAGAGAATATAGAATTTAAATTTAAAGCAAGAATAGTTGATGCTAAAGAAACCTCAGATGAGATAGCCCTTGTATTAGATGAGAATTTTAGTCTAGAGCCGTTTGCTACTAAAGAAATCAAGTGTCCTGATATACCGGTAACGCAAGAGAGGTATAATGTTCTTGATAGGGAGAAAGGGCCTGTGTTATTGAAAGGGTCCATTATTGCCTTAAAGCCTTCAATGAAACTTGAGAGAGCGCTGGCACAATTAGAATCAAAAACAAGGAAAAAAGCAAATCCTTTGCATAGGAAAGAATTAGCCCAATCTATAAATGCTTTTGATAGCGGCGATAAATTAGCAAAGTATGATGTAAGGTTTTGGATTAATATGGATGGTGGAAAAGGAATTTTTGAAGAATGTATAGAGTGGCGAGGAGGAGAAGATGCTCCGCGATCAAGAATTCAGATGGAGGACAGAGCTAGTGTTTGTTTGATAAATACAACACATCCGGTCTATGAGAGTTTGTTAAGAGAAGGGAAAGATCAGGAAGACTTAGATAGTTATGTTTATGAGCAGTTAGTCAGACAAACATTAACTTTGTTACTTAGAAAAGACATGTTAGAGAATTGGCCTGAAATTACTGGAAAGAGTTATAGAGAAAATATCAAGGATGAAGATTCAGAAGATTACGAAAAAATAGAAGCATTTTCAGGAACGATGGATTATTTATATGGGCAGTTCTTAAAATAAGGAGTCAAAATGGCTGTCATAATCAAAAAAGTAGATGGAAAGCCAGTTTTCAACGGCTTAAACATTGTAGATGATTTGAAAGAGAGGGCTTTAAAGTTGGATAAGGAATTGGAAGTATTAGGTCCTCAAATAGAAAAAATGTGGCGAGAAAAGGGAATCAAAAAAGGAAAAAAAGGAAAGAGGAATATTATAGATGTCAAAGTTGCATATAATATCGGTAAGAAACTGGCGGACATCATTAATAATAAAGACCTGGTGTTCCCTAAGGAAAGACATTGGGTGTGGAAGGCACTTAGAGAAATGTATTTACCGCAAGGTCTTTTTAAATATAGAGGAAGAAAAAGAGATGACCTCGAGTATTTTTATAAAGCCACAAAATATCCATTTAGGTTTATAAAGTTAATATCTTGGGATGGATTTGCAAGAATTTTGGATTATACAAGTATCAGAGAAGACGAAAGATTTGAAGAATGGTTACAAGAGAAAGCTAAAAAATCAGGTGAAGTTAAAAAAGGCTTTATTAGAAAATTTGCTAAAATCTTATACTTATTAATAAAAAATAAAGATACTACTGTTTTTTCAGATAAAGAACTTCGCGAAATTTATGAATCTGCTTGGAAAGAATCCTTATAAAGAAAAGAAAATTGTTAATTTTAATTTAACTTATAGTTCATACAAATTTATCTTTCCATTAGATGTTTCCATTTCAATATCAGCATTCAAAATTGGAGCGATATATGGTTCTATCAAGCATCTGCTTGTTGCGATGTTTACATTATTCTTTTTAATATCGTGTATTTCATTCTTCCCTTTTCTCACTAAAAGTAATAACGGCATTCTCTGTTCCAACCGTGAATTTTTGGAAGTTCCAATTAACACTTAGAGTAACTCCATAAAAATGTATTCTTTAATTTCATTCAATTAACACTATTCCATAATAATTCCCCTTGCAGGAAGTCGTTTTCAAGACTTCTATGGGAAAGCCATTGGCGCGAACGGTAGAATAGACATCAATTCCACAAGCTTCCATTGAGGGTCTTGCCTTTTCAGTGAATTTACAGAATTTCGAACATTTTTTGCACAAATAACAGGGACCAGCAGCCATTCCAAAGGCTTTATGATACCCATCAAGGAAAATTTCCCTCTCTAAGGTAATGACAACCTCACGAATATCAGTCCATTCATCACCGTGAATTAAGATTCCATACGCATAATCCGCCACCATTCTCTTTGTTTGTTCAGGTGTGGGAGAATACGGTGGACAGGTCAATGTCTGACCATATCCATCGCATCCGAATTGGCATTTTAACCTGACCCATTCAGAAGTAACCACACTCTTTGCAGGAATAATTTTTGCCTCTTTTGCACCCAGCTCTTTCGCTCTTTTTATATATTTTTTATGTTCTTTCATTTGTCCCTCCATAATAATTTAACCGCAAAGTTCACAGAAAAGGCGCAAAAGACGCAAAAAAATAAAATTTAGTTTATTCATTTTATTCAATTTTTTATAATACACCTCTGCGGTTCTTAGCAACTACTTTGCGTTCTTTGCGGTTTTATACTCTAAAGAAAAGTTGTTTCCTATACATCCACCACAAAACCAAGAACCAGAAAAAGATATAGCTTCCAGTAAATAAATACGAACCGAAATTAATCCCTGCCAAATTTGTCCAGAAATTGAGCATTGCTCGCCACAAGGTAATTTTCTCTCCACTTGCAGTTGTTGTATACCATTCTTGAACAGTATGAACTCTTACCATAATAGAAATGAAATAAGCAGTAATCGCGTTCATCCCATAAACAACAAATGGGAATGCCCACTTTTTGTAATCCATTATATCGATAATGTAATAGAAAATTCCCAGAACAATACAGCCCAGACCAGCAGAGAAAAGGATGTAGGAAGCTGTCCAGACTGCTTTACTAAAAGGCAATTCATAATTCCATAAAATACCTAACAAAGTCAAAATCGCACCAGTAATAAAGAGAATCACTAACTTTCTCAGGGGTTTGGCGTTCTGGTCTCGGAATAAATCACCAAAAAATGTTCCAATTAAGACCAGAGAAGTTGTGGGAATCACAGATAAAATACCAGCTAAATGATAAGGAGCTAAATGCTGATTGATATAGTTGATGATATTTTTTTGAGGCTCAAAAAATCCTGCGCCAACCCCGGGAATAGGCATAAAACGAATTAATGCCCAATGAATAATTAATAGTAATACAGCGACTATAATCCTCCATCGTCTTGTAAGTTCATAACACATCGCACCACAGAAAAAAGCCAAGCCAATTAATTGGAGGACATCCATTCCGATAGCTATTCTTTTTTGAATGCTGCTATCAATCAAAATTCCAAAGAAGATTAACAGGATGGCTCTCTTTAAAGCCTTTTCGAAATAAGGGAAAAAACCGGGATATTTCTTATGAAATGCAGAAGCAGAAAATGGAATTGCCACTCCGACTATGAACAAAAACCACGGGAAAATCATATCGCAAAAAGTGACCATTTCTCCCCAGGGAGCGTGGCGAAATTGCCGTGGAAACGCTGAATCATAGCCCGGATTATTCACCATTAACATTGAAATGATGGTAAAACCACGAAAGGCATCGAGGGAAACAAGACGTTTATGCAAATTATTTTCTGGAGCCAAGTTTTTTCTCCCTTTAGTATCTTCAATATGAGATATCTGAAGAAATTCAAAAACGAGATTGATTCGTCTGTCATGCTGAACTTGTTTCAGCATCCCAATTAAGATTCCGAAACGAGTTCGGAATGACATAATATGGTTTGTTAATTTTTCAGAGACTTCAATTTGCAAAGATGTAACAACAACATCATCATTAAAACCCACTTAAGATTCAGTATTATTCATACACCACGGCGGTTCCACTTGCACTGACCATCAGCATATTTCCACCTCGACTGATACCAACAGTCTCATAATCCAAATCAACACCAACGATAGCATTAGCACCAAGTGCGACTGCCTTTTCCGTCATATCCCGGACAGCCATATTTTTTGCATCCATTAAAACTTTCTCATACGCTCCAGACCTTCCTCCGACGATGTCTCTAATCCCTGCAAAAAAATCCCTGAAAATATTCGCTCCTAATATCGCCTGACCACTCACCAATCCCAGATACTTCACAATCTTCTTTCCTTCAATATTTGGTGTTGTTGTAATTAACATTAGAAGACTCCTCTCTAAATACTTTGATCCTGAAATATCGAATTTTTAAGCCTTAAACATTTTTTGATGATTTATTCTACTTAAAATTTAGCTGCAACAAAAACCATTCAGTCTTTTAATATTACTTTCAACTAATTGGCACATTTCTATCAATCTTTCTTTTTCATAAATTCGGCGGGCTTCATCATAGGATATTAATGCTCTTTTGCCGTTGATAAACTTATCAATTTTACCCCTTAATTCCCGTTAAGGTAATTCCTTCGACAAAATAGCGTTGACAGAAGAAGAATACGGCAACTGTCGGAATGAGCATTACTACTGATACTGCCATCAGTGTGCTCCATTCGTTCGGATGTTTCGATGCAAAAACCGCTAATCCTAACGCTAAATTGGATTTGTAATCCTCAGTTAAATAAATTAATGGTCCAAAGAAATCATTCCAATGAAGCAGGAAGGCAAAAATGGCTACTACTGCTAAGGCAGGCTTCGCTAAGGGGACGATGATATTCAGATATATTCTAAAATGACTCGCCCCATCGACTTTCGCGGCTTCACTAAAGTCATTCGGTATTGATAGGAAAAATTGTCTCATTAGAAATATAAAAAAGGGCCAACCTGTCAAATATGAAGGAACAATGAGCGGTTTGTATGTATTGAGCCAGTGAAGGTTCCTGAATACTACGAATAATGGAATTATCGTCACCTGTGGTGGTATCATCATCGTGGCAAGAAGTAGTATGAAGAAAAAATCTCGCCCAGGCCAACGTAGTCGGGAAAATGCGTATGCAACAAGCGAGCCTGAAGTCAAATAACCAATGATGCACATCAGCGTGATGAAAACTGTATTGCGTGTGTATAAAAGCACAGGCATCGTCTTGAATGCCGCAGTATAATTGCTCCATTTGACTGGATTGGGAATCCAGACAGGAGGCGTAGTAAAGACCTGTGCAGGTGTCTTCAACGAACTCGATAGCATCCATAAAAACGGAATAATCATAATAGCCCCGATAGCTGTCATCGTAAGATAATGCACAATCGTAACAAAATCTTTATGTCTTATCTTATTCATTTTTACCCCTTATTCTATTTTTCTACCACAACGGTAAAATAATTTGTAGGGGCGAGGTCTCCTCGCCCTCTGTAGGTAGAGACGCAAAGCATTGCGTCTCTACTTTTAGGGGCACATCCCTACATTTCTTCACTTCTATTTCGGTGTTGCGTACTCATAATAAACTCGACTACCAACAACCTTGAATAAAAACAGTGTTATTCCTAATGTAAATAAAAATAATAACCATGCCATTGCTGAGGCTGTCCCCATCTGATAATCTAAGAATGATTTGTTGTAAAGCTCAAGATTATAAAATAACGTTGAATTCAAAGGACCTCCTTGTGTCATTACATACGCCTCTGTAAATACCTGAAAGGAACTGATTATCTCTACTATTGTTAATAAAAACAGAATACTCGATATTTGAGGTATCGTGATATGCCTGAAACGACTCCACCATCTCGCACCATCTATAGCCGCAGACTCGTATAGTTCCCGCGGTATTGAATTTAATCCTGCAATAAAGATTATCATTCGCCCCCCACCTACCGACCATAAGCCCATAAAAACTATGGCAAACTTCGATGATTTCTCACTCTGTAACCATAACGGTCCCGGTATCCCAAACCAACCCAAAAACTGATTCACTAATCCGTATTGAGGATTATATAACCACATCCAAATGACGGACAGAGCCACCCCTGAAACAATGGAAGGAAGATAATAAAGAGTTCGAACGGTGTAGACACCGGGCATTGGGCGAGCTACAAGCATCGCAATGAGTAAAGAACCGACAATGACTATAGGAACTCGAAAAACGGTGTAATAAAATGTATTATAAATAGATTTATAAAAATTGGGTGATTCAAACAAGAGAAACTTATAATTTGCAAAACCAACAAACATCGGTGGACGTAACACATCATATCGACAAAAACTATAATAGAAGGAAAGAAAAATTGGCACTACTCCAAAAACAATAAAACCAAAAATCCACGGACTCGCATATATATAGCCTAATATACCTTCTCGTTGCTCTATATAAGAACAAAATCTTCTGACACTTTTCATTAATTTTCACCCCTAAATTTTATTGCAAACTTTTTCCCAGAAGCAAACAATAATTTTTTTAAAAAACATTGTCCAGCCAAAAATAATTAATCCTATCCAATAATAAAACTATCTCAAAAATCAATCTCGCCTTTTTACCTTCCTCTACTCAATATTTCAGAAATCTCAATAGTAAAACAAAAGGGGGGAAAAATTCTTTTCCCCCCTTGAAAATTGATATTTTTACTAACTATCAAGAATTTAATTGAAATGTGTAAACAGTATTTACACTTCCAACTATTACAAATTAATAAATCATCCAATCAGCAACGGGTAAACCTGTTTCAAGATCTTTTATTAGCTCATTTATACCTGCTGGGACATAGGCACTGGGTAAACCACCCTCCCAATACATAGTATCCAAGAAAAGGCTACCAGATGATACATTGATAGACCAATCCTTAGCCTTATCACTTAAATCCGCAGTTCCCAATGCGATAGACAATCCTGGAGTTTTACTATTAACATAAAAATATGCACCATGCGCAACACCGGTTTGGTTAACTTCAGGGCGAGTATCATTATCAGCTGCAGTGTTTTTTTGAACTTGAACTGTAATGAATTTCCAGGTCTGAGCATCATTAATAGAACCGATTACTAAAGAAGTACTACCTACCGAATCTTCACCAGCCACAATGTTTACTATGGAACCAGTGGACACAAATTTAACATAGAATGAATAACTTAGTGTATCCAATGTCCAATTCCAGCGGAAGATACCTACATCACCTGGTGAGGGTATGGAATCTAAACTTACAGCAAATTGAAAATATTGAAATGGACCATTCGCTTGATCCTGATACGGCTGTGTTACATACACACTTTGCCCTGCTGATAATTGGTAAGAATAAGTTCCATCAAAAAATCGAGATGTGGTTATAGTTCCATTATGTGTAAGATTCACCGGATTGGCTAATGCATTATAAGAGTATACATCCACATCGTCAAACGCTATTCCATCATCAAAATTTTCATCCATCCACACATTAGCAAAACTAAAATTGGCAAATAGCAAAAGAGCTAAAATTAAACTTAAACGAACTAACTTCATTTTTCATTCTCCTTTCATTTATGAATGAAGCGAAGTAATTTAATTTATCTCACCCCCTTTCTATAATCACCATTTTCTTCCTTTATTAACTATATATATTAACAATATATAAAAACTGTATATACACACCAATAATCTTTGTCAATAGAAATTTTCTTAAAACATTAAAAAATAATAGGGGGGTTCAGAACTAATACAAACAATCAAATAAAATGCACTATGGCTTCGTAAACTAATTAAGGACAATACAATAATTTAGCCTAAATCCTTACGACAATACATAATTACTTTTGAGGGGCGACTTGTATATTGTATATACAGCTCCTCAAAATAAAATTACATTATCTAAGCATTGTAAGGAACAGGTCCCTCCTATTCCCTACAAAAATATTTATGCATTTTATTTGTGTTTGTTTAAAAAGTCACAAAATAGGATCTCTGAAGAACTTCAAAAACGAGATTGATTCGTCGCCTTCGGCTCCTCACAATGACACCTTAAAGTCTCTGTCATTCTGAGCGAAGCGAAGAATCTCCTATTTTGGTCAGTATTTCAGAGGTCTCAATTTCTAATAATTGCAGAAAGAGCTTTACAAAATTGATCTTAAGGTGAGCTAAATAGATTAGGCTGAAGTTTGAATTTCAAGAGGGTAAGAAAAATATCACCAGTGGGATTTGAACCCACGTTACCGCCGTGAGAGGGCGGCGTCCTGAACCGGACTAGACGATGGTGACATAATATAAATTTATCTGGAACCACTTCCCTCAGTAAGTGACTAAATTCCTAATGGCTTTGATAATAGTGTGCCACTAAAATTTAATCCGCGTGATTGCCTTAACAAAATGGCTGGGGAGGAAGGACTTGAACCCTCGATCTTCTGATCCAGAGTCAGACGTCTTACCAACTCGACCACTCCCCAGCACTTTTTCCACATCATTTTATCGACAGTTTTTTCTACCAGATTACATTTTTCTCTGTCAAGACCAAAATGGATTTTTGTTTTAACCACAAATCACACTAATTGACACAAATTAAATTATTTCACGCAGAGACGCAGAGTTCGCAGAGAAATAAAGATAATATTACTATGTTTTCTAAAATTCGCGAAGATTAGCGAGATTAGCGGTTAAAAAGTTTTGTTTTCTTCATGTCTTTCCTGGTTTAATATTTTTAAATTCTCAGTTGTCAGTCGTTCATTTTGCTTTTACCTTATTCTAAATTCCCTTGACTATACAACATACACCTAATAATACTATATTTATTATGACAGCTAAAATTACCGAAATCGCATCAGTCATCGAGGAAATTGCCCCGATGAAACTCGCTGAGGATTGGGACAACGTCGGACTAATTATCGGCGATTATAATCAAGATATAAAAAAAATTTTACTCACTCTCGATATCACATCAGAAATTGTGGACGAAGCTAAATCAATAAAGGCTGATTTAATCATTACACATCATCCGTTGATTTTTTCTCCAATTAAAAAAATTACTCAGTGTTCTTATACTACAAAAATAGCTATCGAACTCATCAAAAATAACATAAGCGTATATACAGCCCATACAAACCTCGATAAATCACCATTCGGAACGAGCTATTCCCTCGCTAAACTTTTAGGATTACAAAATACCTCTTATCTCAAACTCGATACGACATTTCGTATGTTTAAATACGTAGTTTTCGTTCCAGAAGGTCACGAGGCAAAAATCATCGATGCCATTGCAAGTGCTGGTGGTGGGATTATCGGGAATTATTCGCACTGTTCTTTTATGACTTCAGGGACAGGCACATTTAAGCCTTTAGAAGGAGCAAAACCTACCATCGGTGAGGTGGGTAATTTAGAAAAAGTCAGCGAGAATAAAATTGAAGCACTTGTGAATGAAAATTGCATTAACAAAGTTATCGAATCGGTCAAGAAAGTTCATCCCTATGAGGAAGTTGCTTACGATATCTTCCCACTGGAAAATAAAGATGAAAGATTCGGCGAAGGTGTAAAAGGAGAATTACCGACTCCAATAACTGTGGAGGATTTCGCTGTTGAGATAAAGAAAAAATTAGGTTTGGAACGATTAACTGTAGTTGGTGATTTGAAAAAGAAAGTCAAAAAGATTGGGATTTATACTGGAAGTAGTGACGGGATTTTAAAAGATTCATCTTTGAAGTCTATTGACCTTTTAGTCACAGGTGATGTCAAATATCACAGCGCCATAAAAGCGAAAGAAGAAGGACTCATCATCATCGATGCGGGACATTACGGAACAGAAAAAGTTGTTCTGCCATACTTGCGTGATATAATTTCAGAAAAACTCAAAGGGAAAATTGCTGAAAATAATATATTCTTATCAACAATTGATAGTAATCCTTTCTATATTATCTAATCATAAAGTTTTAATCATGTATTAAACTGGGATAAAATTTTACATTTACAAAATTAAAAATATAAAAAATAATATATACAACGATGGTGTTTAATAATGGCAAATGAAAAGCATCTTGAAGTTTTGGAAAAAGGAGTAGATGTTTGGAATAAGTGGCGTGAAATTAATCGTGATATTAAACCTGACCTAAGCGAAGTTAATCTGACTGGTAAAAATCTTGAAAATATAAATTTCCAAAAAGCAAATCTTTATATGTCAAATTTTTATAGTTGTAACTTGAAAAAAGCTAATTTTTGGTTATCAAATTTATGTGTAGCAAATTTTAATAAAGCTGATTTAACTGAAAGTTTTCTACGAGACACCGATCTTTTCTTAGCTACATTTGGAGAAGCTAATCTTACGAGAGCAACACTTCAAGGTGCAAACTTAAGATGTGCCAATTTGACTGGGGCTAATCTTACAGATGTAAATCTCGAGTATGCTATTTTAATTGAGACACGTGTAAATAAGGCTATATTCACAGGATGTAAAGTTTATGGTATATCTACTTGGAATTTATATGGAGAACCCGAAAAACAGTCAGATCTAATTATAACCAGCAAATTTGAACCAATAATAACAGTGGATAATTTGGAAATCGCACAATTTATATATTTGCTTTTACATAGTGAGAAATTACGTAAAGCAATTGACACAATTTCAAAAAAAGTGGTTCTTATTCTAGGTAGATTTACTCCTGAACGTAAATCTGTTTTGGATGCTTTGAGAAACGAATTACGTAATTATGATTATATTCCTGTCTTATTCGATTTTCAAAAACCCGAAAGTAAAAGTTACATAGAAACGGTGTCTACACTTGCTCATCTTGCAAGATTTATTATTGCAGATTTTGAAGATGTGAAAATTGTTTTTCAAGAAGTACAGCAAATTGTTCCAAGCATAGCTGTACCGATAAAACCATTATTATTAGAAGGATCTAAAGAACCATCCGCATTTTTAGACTTAAGAGTAGATAGATCATGTTTTCTTAAAACCTTTTGGTATAAAGATATAAAACATTTGAAAAAATCACTTAAAAATGAAATTATCGATCAGGCTGAAAATAAAGCAGTAGAGTTAATATCACAGAAAATAGATGGGAGAAAATAAAAATGAGATCAAAAATTTTTGTTAGTTCATTAACTGCAGTATTAAGTATCTTACTGTTGTTTAATAGTATATATGCACAACAAAAAAACACCGAAAAGACATCAAAGCAAACAATTTCATCATCAGAACAATCAGCAAAGACTCTCCGATTCAAGAAATTTAGTTGTGTTGATAAACAAGGCATCGGCATCGAAGCTTTCAGTATGCTCATTCCATCTGATTGGCAATTTGAAGGCGGGATTCAATGGGTTCTGGATAATCCTGCAATGCCTGCAAGAGCCGCTTTTCGCGTCTACAATCCTAAAGGTGCAGAAGAATTTGAGGTCTTCCCCAATCAACCCTTTTTCTGGACAAATAATCAGATGCTACTCTACACATTTCCTGTTGGAACAAAATATTTTGGTAATGAAGTTCATCCACAAGTTGGTCCGATTGAAGCACTCAAACAAGTCATTTTACCACGATTTAGATATAATGTGGCGGATTTACGAGTTACAAAAGAAGAACTACTTCCTGAACTTGCCAAATCACTTGGGGCAGGGACTCAGAGCCAACCCAGCGTAACTAATTCCGCAGAAGGTGCGAAAATCAGAATCGAATATAATTATAACGGGAAAAATATAGAAGAAGAAATTTACGGTGTTGTTGAATCGTTCGCATTCTCATTCCCAACAATGTCAGGAACAGTTACCAATAATAATTGGACAGTTGATTATATCTTTTCATTCAAATCAGAAAAAGGAAAACTCGATTCAAATGCTAAACTCTTCCAGACAATTGGATATTCTTTCAGAATAAATCCTCAATGGTTTAATAAATACAGTCAACTTGTCGAATACCTTATTCAACAACAGATTCAGCAGATTCACAACATCGGTCAAATCAGCAAAATCATCAGTCAGACAAACAATGAAATCTCCGATATGATGATGGATTCCTATAATAAAAGGCAAGCAGTCAATGATGAAATCTCCAAGAATTTTAGTCAGTACATCAGAGGTGTGGACGAATACTACAATCCTGTAGAACAGAAATCCGTAGAACTCCCCAGTGGCTACAACAACGCCTGGGCAAACAATCTCGGTGAATACATCGTTTCCGACAGTCCCGGCTTCAATCCAAACATCGACTCAAATCTCAATTGGCAACAGATTGAAAGAAAAAAATAATAACTATTACAAAACCAATTTTTTTTATGATTTATAAGGCGAAACAAAATGACTTCTAAAAGAAAGTTTATTTTGTTTGGTTTAATCACTATACTAATTTTAACCTCAATAATTATCTTATGGTTATATACCATTAAACCAAAAGAACCTTATTATCTGTTGAATCCAGAGAAAACTATCCGCACCTATATTATACAAGGAGATACAAAAGCACGTATCGCTTCAGCGATTTTGATGGTAACAAAAGGTGAATCCGAGGCAAACGAAATCCTCATAGATGAATTTTTAAAACTTCCCGATGAACAACAACACCTTGTCTATTATATCCTAATTAATGCTGGTTCAAAATGCTCTTTTACAACATATCAAGTTGACAGACTTATTAACTATAACAAAAACTTTAGATTCTTAAGTTTACAATTAATTCCTGAAGGAAAGGAAAAAGAACATCTATCACATCTGAGAAAAATTGCTCAAGCTGATTATTGCGAAGAATACCCAACTTTTTATACATTTCATTATTGTATTAAAAAATTAATCGCCGCTGAAGACTATTCCACCCTTGAATATTATCACAAAAAAATATTAGAGGATTATGGCACTAAAAAAGAACTGCCATTTTTTCTTGCAAAAGCCCTGGCTGCAATTTTAGTAATTTCAAACAAAGATAATTCCATTAAGGGATTCGAATCCATTGAAAAAGAAATCCCTGAATCTTTTGCATCCAAAATAAAAAAAGACTATATATTAGAAATGTGTGAAAGAGAATTTTTCTCAAGTATTATAGACATTTTTCTCAGTCCAAACCTTCAAGAAAATGATAAAGAAATGATTTTAACAACCTTAGCACAAAAGAAACTAAAAATTCCTGCGCAACAAGAAAATCGTCTCTCCCAAAAGGAATCCGACCGTCTTCTACTTGAATATGCACAATTTTGCGAGAAAAATTACATACCCGTAACTCGTGAAGGATTTGAACGCCTTTTAAAAGAATCCAACGGAGCTATTATGAATTCAATCGCAGCGCGAATCTCTGGCGGTGATAAAGATTTACGAGAACTTATCATTAAAAAAGCCTTAACTACAAAAGATTCTCAGCAAGCGTATGATTTAGTTTATGCCTTAGAATATTGGCTTGGTGGGATTCCTAAAGAAGTTCATAATTATATATGGAATCTTGCTTTTACCACTTCTGAACCTAAAGACCTTCACTGGAACAGTAGACTTATTTCACTACTTGCATCTTCCTCACAAAAAAGTAAGACAAAAAAGAAGTATACATCAAAGACATCAACTCAAGTTTTCCGTATACCTTGGTGCATTAGACGAAATACAATAAACAAAGCAATAAATGATTTAAAAGAAATAAAAACCGCTTGTGATTCTTATTTCATTGATTGGTCAAATTATCCACCCCAACTAAAATGTCTTACTACTCCTGTAGCTTTTCTAAGAAAAATCAAAAAAGACATCTGTGCCCCTGAGGGTAATTATGCTTATATGGCATCGTTTTATAATTATTGCATTGCATCCACAGGTCCTGATGGTATCCACGATGTTTATCTCCCTCATTTTCACCTCCACAATATATTTATGGACAAATCTAAACCAGAAAAAAAGTTAAGCATATACGTTGTTCCTACATCTACAGGCTATGACTTTAAAGACTCATATGTTTCTGGGTCAGACATTGTCTTTACTAAATACTAAACCTTATTCAAAAAAACTTTTTGTCTTGTTGTCTAACAAGAGGTTATAAGTAGTGTTAACCTGGTATAATCTGTGTTATCAGCGTTCTATTCACATAAAAGTTATTGAAATATTCATTTCTACAATGTAATCTTCTTTTCAATTATGAAAAAATTAATTTCAACTATTTCTAAAATCGAATATCCATTCGAGAGAATTGAAGAGTTTGCCGATAATGGTGAATCGCTCGAGGTGGTTATTCCAAATCTGAATAAGGCAAAGATAAAATCGGGGAAATATCTCTGGGAGCGGTTTTCGGACTTTCTGCCTTTTCATAATATGGATGAAAGTTCATCATTGGGAGAAGGAAACACACCTTTAATAAAAACCAATAAACAATTACAAGAATTTACAGAGCTTCCTAATCTCTTTTTAAAAAATGAAACGCAAAATCCGACAGGAAGTTTCAAGGACAGAGGTTCACTGACCTGCATTTTCATTGCAAAGGAATTGGGTGAAAAGGTCACAGCAACTATCTCAACAGGCAATATGGGACACTCCATCTCCGCTTATGGAGCTAAAGCAGGAATCAAGGTTATCGTCTTCATCCCGGAATTTGTCCCTAAAGAAAAAATTATTCCGATGGCAATTCACGGAGCAACTATCATCAAAGTTATCGCTCAGGATTATTCCGAATTGAAGAAGAAAATTCTCGAACTTGCCAAAGAAATTAATCTCAGAATTGTCTCAGGAAATAATCCCATAAGAGTTGAAGGTTATAAGCTCACAGCCTTTGAGATGTTCGAGCAAATGGAAGGAAAAGTCCCAGATTATATTGCTGTTCCAACCTCTGCTTGTGGGCACATCAGAGGCTTATTCAAAGGATACAGGGAATTAAAAGAAGCTGGTTTAATAAAGCAATTACCCAAAATGATAATTGTTCAGGCAAAAAACAATAGCCCGATTGTGAGTGCAATTAAACAGGGCAAGAAAAACATCATTCCATTTACAAACTTTCACACAATTGCCGAAGCGATAACTTCCGGAAATCCGATGGGTGGAGAAGAAATCATTCACAAAGCCTATCAATATACCTGGCTTGCTGAAGATGTGACAGAAGAAGAAATTCTTGAATCTCAGCGAGAACTTGCCAAATCCGGGTTCTTTGTTGAACCCTCAGCCGCAACATCTCTTTATGCAGTAAAAAAACTCAAACAAGCAGGAAAAATTCATCCAGAAGAAACTGTCATCCTGATGTTAACAGGTGCAGGATTAAAAGATATGGATGTGTTCAAATATCATAAATTCAGCCTTATTGAAAGTAATATTGACACGATTTCTCAAGATGTATATAAAATCCTAAATTGAAAATCTCTGAAAAACTATGTGCAACATTTGTGTCACAATTTTGTGCAAGATCATATATTTTCAAAAAATCCGTGGACAATGATTTTTGAAAATCTGTAATCCATCACCATAACAATGCCCACGCATATTTCTAAGAGCGATTTGGATATGAAAATTAGAAAAATTAGATTCCTTTTCTTTTCGATAATACTTATTATTTTAACTTTTTATGTTAGCTCTTGTAAAAAACAAACGCCGTCTACCAAAATCAATCCGCAAGATAATGCATATTATTTTATACAAAACTTACTCACCTATGATCTTGAAACGCAACTCAAGAAGTTCCCCGACATACTTAATTATGATTATTTTATTCCACCGAAAAAATCATTGGTTGGTCATTATTTAAAACTGTTAACACTGGCAAAAGTTTTTTGGGTTGAATCCATTTTTCTTATGATTGAAGGCAAGAAAGAAAAATCTTTAGAACTTATTGTCTCTAATTATCATCTTGGATCTTTATTAATGCAGAGTAATACTATAGATCAAGTAATAGGAATAGCAGTAAATTATATTGCTGCCAAAAATTTAGAGATTTATGCGCTTAATTGTTGTGAAACACAAGAAGATTTTCTATACTTATGGAAAGCAATGGAAGAATTGAATGCACAGGTAAGAAAACCTCACATCTGGGAATGGTATTATTTGAGGAAACCAATTTCATATTTTGACCAAGCGAAAGAAGTTAAAACACGACATAAAGTTTCTATGGCTAAATTCCAGCTTGTTCGATTAGCAACAGCAGTTAAATATTACCTTGTTGAGAATGGAAAGTTTCCACAGGAGTCGAAAGATTTTGTACTACTTTCATCAGAGAAATCTCCCTTAGACCCCTTTAGCTCAAAACCTTTGAAATTTATTTCTCATTCTGATTCAATGATTTGTTATAGTATCGGACCCGACAAAGCTGACGATTTTGCTCAAATATCTTACGATTCAACAAATGGCACTATAAGCAGAGGAGACATAATTGTAAAGATACCTAAAGAACGCGAATTTCCCTTTCCGCGTGATGGAGTAAAAGCCTCCTCTGCTGAAGAATTTCGAAAACTATTCCCCAATGGATTGCCCGATGACCCATTTGCTAATTATAGGAATGTTCCCCTCAGTATTACTAACTCAACTCCTGTTTATGTTTACAGCTATGGTCCAGACACTGATCAGGGAAGAATTAAACAAATAGGTGATAGCTATATCCCAACCGTTCACTATGACCCTACAAATGGCACTACAAGCGATGGTGACCTTTTTATCACTATTCCACAATAGCATTGATTATATATTTGCGGTATCAAATTTAGATTGAATTTTCAAATACCTTCCTTTAATAAATCCTAAACAATTAATTTTCTTCCTGTCTCAAAATCTTTTATCAGGAGAAAAGAAAAATGAAAAAGTGTTTATTGATATTTTTAATTCTCATATCATCTTATTACTCAGCTATTGCCTGCAGTTCTGCAATAATCTCTGGAAAAGCAACGCCTGATGGCAGACCTTTGCTCTGGAAACATCGCGATGCGAGAGAATTGGAAAATAACCTTATGTATTTTACAGGTGAAAAATATGATTTCATCGGACTTGTCAACACACAAGATACTCAGGGAACTCAAGTCTGGTCAGGAAGTAACAGCGTCGGGTTCAGTATAATCGATACTAATGCTTATAACCTCAAAGAGAAAGAAGAATACAAAGAACCTATGGACCAGGAAGGTTTCTTTATGAAAGATGTTCTCGGTAAATGTGCTACACTATCCGATTTTGAAAAGATGCTGGAAGAAACCAAAGGTAAGCGAGGTGTTCAAGCTAATTTTGGTGTCATCGATGCAAAAGGTGGTGCCGCTTATTATGAAACCACTCCTGATTCATACGAAAAATTCGATGTTAATGACCCAAAAGTCGCACCAGCAGGCTATTTGATTCGAACCAATTTCGGTTTCAGTGGTGAAACGGCTCATGGAGGTGGATATACTCGCTATCAAACACTCGAAGAAATTTTCCTCTGGAATTGGTTGAATGATAATCTTTCGCTTGAGTTCCTTTTGCTTGATGCCACACGTTGCCTGAAACATTCCCTATTCAAGACAGACCTTTATTCAATGGATTTGCCGTATGATAGCAATCAGACTCATTATGTCTTTTTAAGAGATTATATAGTTCAAGGTGGTTCTGTTTCAACAATGGTGATTCAGGGAGTCAAACCAGGCGAAGACCCACAACTCACAACTATCTGGACAATTCCAAGTTTCCAATTAACTTCACTCACAGTTCCCACCTGGGTTTCCGCCGGGAATCAATTACCCACAGCTGTAATTTCAGAAAATGGCGAATCGGCTCCCCTCACGAAATGGTCGCTATCGCTTAAACAGAAAGCTTTCCCTTTGCAGACTCGTGATGGAATGGAGTATATGAATCTCTCTAAGATTTTAAACAAAAAAGGTGAAGGCATATTGCAAAAATTAATTCCTGAAGAACAAAAAATTATCTCTCAAACAAATGAGCTGATAGAAAAATGGCGAAAAGAAGGGTTTAATAAAAAAGAAGCATTAAAACATTACGAATGGGTCGATGAATTCATCACTGAGTTTTACAAAAATAATTTCAACATTAAATAGTTACTTGGTGATTGCTTAAAAACAATTAATTGCAAGATCGCTTCGTCGCTGACACTAATCGGAATGAAACCCATCGTTTCCTATCCCCTTGTGGGAGAGGATTAAGGAGAGGGGTAAGAAATATAGCAAAGAGTGAAATGAAAGAGTTCCTTGACTGTTACTTATTAGGAGAGACTATGAACTTTTTAGAATTCATTAAAACTCAAAAAATCATTCTACTTGACGGAGCGATGGGGACGCAATTAGGCAAACACGGTTTAATGGGACGAGGAAAAGCAACCCTCATTGCTCCTGAATTGGTTTTGGAAATTCACCGAGAATATGCTCAGTGTGGATGTAACGCTCTGACTACTAATACACTAACAATGAACCGAATCTATATCGAAACACACAATGTTGGTGTTGATGTGCAAGATGTTAACAGAGTCGGAGTTGAATTGGCTAAACAAGCCGCCAATAATAATCAATATGTTCTGGGCAACATTAGCTCTACTGGACAAATGCTCGAACCTTATGGAACCTACCAAGAATCCGAGTTCTATGATGCGTTTAAAGAACAAGCTGAGATTTTAGCTGAAGCAGGTGTTGATGGATTTATCATCGAAACTATGTTTGATTTGCGAGAGGCTCTATGTGCACTTCGTGCCTGCAAAGATAATTTTTCGCTCCTAGTAATTGTCTCAATAGCGTTTATGACTGAGACAAAAGGTGGAAGGACAATTATGGGCAACTCTGTGGAAGAATGTGCTCAAAAACTTTCGGATGCCGGTGCGGATATAATAGGCACAAATTGCGGTGACCTCGATCCCTCTCAAATGGCTGTAATTGTATCATTATTCAAATCAGCAACGTTATTACCAATCTTAGCCCAACCTAATGCAGGAAAACCTAAACTTGTAAATAACCAGACAATATTTGATATGACCCCTGAAACATTTGCTGTAGGTATTACTGAATGTCTAAAGTCCGGTGCAAAAATTGTGGGTGGTTGTTGTGGAACAACTCCAAAACATATTCAAGCTGTAGCCAAGACACTAAATTATAAATAATTGAGACCTCTGAAATAATATGTTTTTATAATTGTGGTCATTCCGAACTTGTTTCGGAATCTCAATTGGGATGCTGAAACAAGTTCAGCATGACAGACTAAGCAACCTCGTCTTTAGTTGCAAAATGGCAGTTTTTCAGAGGTCTCTAATTGAGACTTTAAAAAACTAAAGCTGTAACGGTCGGATTATAAATTTTTATAAATTATTGTTCATTAATTTTTCATAGGAACAATAGATAAGATATATAATTTCTTTAGCCCCATAGAGGCGGAACTCTTGTAGCCACGACCGGAAGGTCGTGGGAAAAAACAAATCAACCTGTTTTTATTATAAAGCCCCATCGGAGCAACACAATGTAACACAGGCATATTACCTGCTTTTGTAGTGCCGACGAGACGTCGGTGATACAATTCTGTCGCCCCGCTGGGGCTTAAGAGATATATAACACCAAATATTCTATTTATTAAACCCCGACTTGCCGAGGCTGTGTCGTAATGTAGCGGTGCGATTTATCGCACACTAAATATATAGTCGGATGAATCCGACCGCTACAACATATTGCGGTATCATTTTATCAAAATCGAATTGCGACACAGCCTCTGCCAGTCGGGATTATAGATGTATCGCCCTTATAGGGCTTGTAAGGAACAATATGAGTTGCCTCTTACTGTATATTTGCAGTATGAAGATTCCTTTATTATTTGTGAACAATAATTTTTGAAAAATTTATTATACGACATTAATTAATTTGATTAGTGGATAAATTCTTATTGTTTTTCTTTATAGCTTTCATGAATTAAAAATATTGAGTTAGAGGAAGCTGTTAATGTCTAAAAAAAAATCTTTTAATTTATCAACGAATCTTATAATCTTAATTTTTTGTTTTTTATTTACGGTTTATTCTATTATAGATGGAGGACTTGCTATGGCACAAGAAGTTAAAGTAGAAAAGGTTGCGGATAATCTTGTCTTTCCTGAAGGTCCTGTCTGGCATCCTGATGGGTATCTTCTTTTCTCAGATGTTCACGATGCCACAATTCAGAAATTAAAACCAGAAGGTGGCACCGAAACCTGGTTCAGTAAAGGGAAGAAGACGAACGGTTTAATTCTGAGTAATGACCGAAAAAAGATTTATGCCTGTTGTTATTCAGAAAGAGAATTGCTTGAGATTGATTTGAAGACGAAAGAGTATAAAGTTCTTGCCAAAGAATTTAATGGGCGTGAATTGAATAATGTGAATGATGTTGCCATTGATGCTGAAGGTAATGTCTTTTTCACTGATCCAAAGTGGGGTCCAAAAGAAGATGACGTGCAAGGCGTTTATTGCTATTCAAAAGATGGTATCTTAACTTTAGCGGCAAAAGTTGATAAACAACCGAATGGACTCGTTGTGAGTCCTGACCAGAAATGGCTTTATGTAGACCGCTCTGGTGGAAATGATATTTGGCGATATAAACTCGGAAAGAACAGAAATTTATCAGAAGGGATTCAGTGGGTAAAATTAGAACCCGGAGCAGAACCTGATGGAATGACCATTGATAGCAAAGGAAATCTATATGTGGCACAGGCAGGAAATGGGAAAATTTGTATAATTTCACCTGAGGGAAAAATCTTACAACTTATTCAAGTAGTTCCTCGTCTCACCACAAATTGCGAATTTCAAGGAGATAATGAAAAAATTCTTTATGTAACCTGTGGTGGTAAACAAGGTCAACGTCTTGGCTCAGTATACAAATTAACTTTCACAAATATGTAGCGGTCGCATTTATGCGACATAATACATTAAATTAAGATGATTCCGGATATATATCCCGAACCATTTTAGGAACTATAAGAATCTCTAAAAATAAAAGTAACAATTAATTGACTTTCTATATACTCTTTTCTATATTTAATTTTAAAATAACAATTATCCAGAGTCAAAAAATGATAAAGGCTGTTAAAGAGGCTGTGCGTAATGCAAACATCGACAAATATATGGGTTGTCACACGTTCCACCATTCCTTTGCCACGCATTTGCTCGAGGACGGTTACGATATTCGGACCATTCAAGAATTGCTGAGCCTCAAAGACATCAGCACGACTATGATTTATACCCATGTGCTGAATCGCGGCGGAAAGGGAGTTCGGAGTCCAGTCGACTCACTATAGTAAAGAAACAGGTGGGTGTGTTATATAGAAACTATATAAACACCCACATCATATATCGGTTGGGATGTATATGGTTGAAAATAAGATATTTACCATGAGGTTGGTTATGTTGTCTTATACCGCACAATAGCGGTCTATAGGTTTTATACAGAAACTATATAAGACATAGTTATGCCTAAGGAAACAAAATGAAAATATCTATCAGATTATTTCATTGGTTACCGCGGATTTTATGTATTCTGACTATTCTTTTTATTAGTTTATTCGCGGCTGATTCTTTTGCACCCGGGCGCACCATCTGGCAACAACTTGGTGCATTCTTCATCCATCTTATTCCATCCTTTATTTTACTAGCCCTTCTTATCGTTGCATGGAAATGGGAATTTATTGGCGGCATCATCTTTATGATGATAGGCCTTGGCCTAAGCCCGTTTGTATTTATGTTAAATTATAAAATGAACCACTCCATTTGGATGAGCCTCGGCATCATCCTGTTGATTACTATTCCATTCGTTGTTGTGGGTATTCTTTTTATTACAAGTCATAACAAGAAGAAAAAGAATCTTCCGGCAGTGTGATGGTTCAAATAAAATGCACGACACATTATTTGAAATTAGGATTATATTAAAAAAAATGGATAATATCATGAAAAAATCACTTGTACTTTGTATTGTTATTCTTTTAATGGGAGGATCCTATTTATCTGCCCAGGACAACTTATCCAATGGGAAAGCGCTGAATTTCCCCGCCAAAAAGTACGGGATTAGTATTGGGAATTCCTATGAGTTTACTGGCATTCGAATAAATTTCGCCGATGAAAATGTAAAAATAATCAATGGTTTGAATATCACTTTTTGGTTAAAGATGTTTAAAAATAAGAATGCAGTTGTAAACGGTATTAGTGTTGGGGTAATACCCGTGGCTGCAGTTTTAAATGGTATTAGTGTTGGGGTAATGACCTTTGCTGGTACTATACAACCAATTAGTTTAGGGCTGCTTTATTTAGGAGCTAAAAATTATTTGAATGGACTTTCTATTAGCGGACTTATTGTTGCCACAGATGGTAATATTAATGGATTGTCGGTAAGCGGGCTGGTGACAATGGCTGAAGAAGACAAATCGGTTATCTCAGGTATCGCTATATCTGGAATAGTCTTAGGTGCTAGAAAGGCTATCAATGGACTAGCTATTGGGGGATTAGCTGTTTTAACCGGTGGAGATATCAGCGGTGTTGCTTCCAGTTTGGCATGCATAGCTTGCGGAAAGAATATCCAAGGTATAGCTGTTACTGGTGGTTTACTGCATTCCGAAATGTTTAAAGGGGTAGCCATTGCCGGTTATGCCAAAACCCATCAAATGCACGGATTATCTATTGCATTATATAACAGAACAAAAGAATTGCATGGCATTCAGTTTGGATTAATGAATTATGCCGAAAATAACCCAAAAGGATTAAGAATGTTACCTTTTATTAATTTGCATTTAAGAAAAAACCAAAATAGTGATAAGTAAACTAAGTCACCAGTTTATTAAAAGGGCTAACAATTGAATATACATTGACAGATAAAACAAATCTGCCCATAACAGCACCTAAAACCAATTGCTGATTTAGTGGTTGTTTGACAAAGAATTAGTAAATTGAAACGATATATAAATTAAAAAACGAAGTGCGGCAAATCGGCAACTGGTCTTAGCTGCAGCCGTTGAGATGATAATATTGAGAAATATTGAAAAAACACATAACAAAATGTTCAAAGCGACTGGAAACGCAATGTGCGAATCTGATTTTCTGGATGCCTGTATTAGTAATGTTTAAAGCTTTACGTTCATGTGCGCCGCAGTTTCCAGCGCCTTAACATTAGCGTTAGCTTCAAAAAAAAGTCTATGGAAGGGGATGGGGCTTGATTTGTGAAATTTAGCAATGATTTCTTTGCAGGGTATGACGAATAGAATATTTTTTGTTAGAACTAAGGGGTTGATATACAGCATTAATATTAATACAACTGTATAAGAACAAATGTTCAGTTTCATAATGAATTATTTCAGTCTAAGGAGGTAAATATTTATGCGTAAAATATTGCTTGGATTGATGATTCTTTTTATAATAAGTGTCTCTTTATATCCGCAACAAGCTCTGCCAACTCAATCCAATGAATTGGAGAATATTGCAAAAGAGTTTGTCAATCTGTTAGTCCAGGAAAATTTTTCTGCTGCGGTGAAAACTTTTGATGCTACAATGTCATCAGTAATGCCACCCAAGACACTACAGGAAACCTGGACTGCACTCATAAAACAGGTGGGCATATTTAAGAAACAGATTTCTACGCGAAAGGAGAAATATCAGCAATATGATTTTGTATTTGTGACTTGCCAATTTGAACGGGCTACACTGGATATCAAGGTTGTATTTGATAGTAATAAAAAAGTTGCCGGTCTTTTCTTTGTTCCGAGTCAACCTTCCTACTCATACCCCCCACCGCCCTATGCGAAGTCTGATTCCTATAAGGAAACGGATGTCGTTGTAAAATCTGGAAAGTGGGAACTACCTGGAACATTGACTATCCCCAATGGTAAAGGACCTTTTCCTGCTGTTATCCTTGTCCATGGTTCTGGTCCGCAGGATCGTGATGAAACGATAGGTCCAAACAAATCCTTTCGCGATTTAGCATTCGGACTGGCGTCCAGCGGGATTGCTGTATTGCGATATGAAAAACGCACAAAACAGTATGCAAAACTCCTTGCTCAGATGAAAGAGAGTATTACGGTCAACGAAGAAACAATTGAGGATGCATTATCCGCTGTTACCTTGTTGAGAGAAACGTCAAGTATCGACAGGGACAGAATTTTCGTCCTTGGGCATAGCCTTGGTGGAATGCTCATTCCCCGAATTGGTCAAAAGGACACACAGATTACTGGTTTTATAATTATGGCAGGCACAAACCGACCATTAGAGGATGTCATCCTCGAGCAATTAAAATATATATTTTCTCTTGATAATCAAATCGACAATGATGAACAAAAGCAGCTTGACCAACTGAAACAGCAAGTAGCTCTTGTTAAAAGTCAAAATCTATCGAAGGAGACATCATCAGATATGCTTCCATTTGGAGCCCCTGCGAGTTATTGGTTGGATTTGCGTGGTTATGACCCAGCCAAGGAAGTAGCAAGTCTAAAGGCGCCAATATTGATTTTGCAAGGACAACGTGATTATCAGGCAACTATGGATGATTACAAGAGATGGAAGGATACCTTGTCTTCACGACAGGACGTCCAATTCAAATTGTATCCAACACTTAACCATCTTTTCATCGCTGGCGAGGGTAGAAGCGAACCTGCAGAATACGAAAAGGCGGGTTATGTGGACAAAGTTGTGATTGACGACATTTCTAACTGGATAAAAAGCTCCAGTAAGGTCAAAGCAACCCAATAAGCCAAAGACAAAAGGATAACATAACTTGAATATTGGTAACGCAGGTATTTTACCTGTCTTAATAGTGCCGACGGGGCATCGGCGCTACAATGAATTTTCAACAATTACGGTAACAATTAATTGACTTTCTATATACTCTTTTCTATATTTGTTTTTAATTTTAAAATAGCAATTATTAAGAGTCAAAGAAATGATAAAGAAGATTATCCGTCGAAAAAAATTATCTAATTCCACTGAGAATGAAGATTTAAAATATTGGCTCAGTAAGTCTCCTCAGGAACGTATTGAAGCAGTAGAAATATTAAGAAAGCAATACGATGGAAATACAGAAAGACTTCAAAGAGTTGTTAGAATTATTCAACTCCCACAACGTTGAATATATGATTGTAGGTGGATATGCATTAGCATTTCACGGCGCTCCGAGATACACGGGTGATTTGGATATATTTATAAATCCGTCTACAGATAATGCCCAGAAGATTCTTAAGGCACTTGGTGATTTTGGATTTGGTTCACTAAGATTAGTTGCTAATGATTTCACTATGTCCGATAAAATTGTTCAACTCGGTGTCTCTCCTATCCGTATTGATATTATAACATCTATTACCGGCATATCCTGGGAACAAGCGGTTAAGAATCGTGTTGAAGGATATTATGGTAATACAAAAGTATTCTTTATCAGCAGAGCGGATTTCATTACAAATAAAAAAGCACTTTCCCGACACAAAGACTTAGCAGATATTGATGCTTTGGGTGAATATATTGAATGAGCAAGAAAAGAAAATCTTGAGTATTGACAAAAGCTTGTTTCTTCTTTTTAATATTTTTTGATTAAATCATTTTGGAGATTTTAATAATGATTCGCGAATATATTCAAGCGGCAATGCGATATGCTCATTATGAGCTGATTGACCAATCCAATGAACCCTATTATGGTTCGATACCTATTTGTTCAGGAGTGCAAGCAACAGGAAAAACTTTAGAAGAATGTCGTTCTGATTTAGAGGACGCCTTAGATGCCTAGCTTGTCCTTCGTCTTCAATTAGGGCTTGAGATTCCTGAAGTTGACGGAATCAAATTATCTCAACTGATGGCAACTCGCTAATGGGTAAACTTTCGCCAATTTCTCACCGTGAGCTTATTAATAAATTGCATAAACTTGGTTTTGAGGGTCCTTATCCTGGGTGAAGACATCCTTTAATGCGTAGAGCCAATGTCACTGTAGTTATTCCCAATCCACATAAAGGGGATATTAGCGTTGACCTACTTTCTCGCATTTTACGCTTAGCTGGTGTATCAAGGGAAGAATGGGAATCAGTAAAGTAAAGCATAACAATTTGAAATTTTGTAGTATCTCCCTGATATATTCATCCTACCACAATCTGTGAATTTTAAGATAATAATGAAAGTATTCTTTACGTTACCTGTGGTGGCAAACAAGGGCAACGTCTTGGCTCAGTATATAAATTAACTTTTCCAAATATGTAGCAGTTGCCGATAGTTCAGGATATTAATCCTGAACTAAAAATAAGATGGGATATATATCCCTTAAGAAATATTGGTTCAGGATACATATCCTGAACCATCTGAATAGGATACGCTTAATTTCAATATTTGTAACGCAGGCATCTTGCCTGCCTTAATAGTGCCGACGGGACGTCGGCGCTACAATGAATTTTCAACAATTACACTAAAAATTAATTGACTTTTCATATACTCTTTTCTATATTTGTTTTTAAAATAGCAATTATTCAGAGTCAAAGAAATGATAAAGGCTGTTAAATAGGCTGTGCGTAAGGCAAAAATCGTCAAACATATCGGTTGTCACAAGTTCCGTCATTCCTTTGCGATGCATTTACTCGAGGACGGTTGCGATATTCGCACCATTCAAGAATTGCTGGGCCACAAAGACGTCAGCACGACCATGATTTATACACATGTGTTGAACAAAGGGGGTCACGGCGTCCGCAGCCCGGTTGACAGTCTTTGACCGGTTTATACAGTCTGTATAAACCGGGAGCGGTTGATAGAGAAGAATTGGGTAACCGGTTGATATGAATGACATTACGCGAAAAGACAAGAAGAGACGGGAACTTCTTATACAGAAGGAAACAGTCTGCGTTTCCCGTATTATACAGACTGTATAAATATTGTTCGGCAGATGGAGATGCGATGCAGATCATCGACTTCATACGTGACTTCCAAACGCTGATAGCAGCCTTCCTCGCGTTGCTCGGGGCAAGTCTTTTTCTGATTGCCACCAAGGCGCAGATCCGTGCAGGCGAGAAACAACGAGCCGACGACAGGCTTGCGGACATCAAGAGCTTGGCGGCAATTCTCGCCGTTGAGGCTGAGATGTCACTGAGGAGCGCTGGATATGTGGCTGCAATGCTCTACTCCAACCCGCGAACTGCGATCAATCAGGATTTCAACTTCCAGGTCTTCAGGGAGAACCTGTCCAGTCTTGGGAAGCTGCCCGGTGCGCTCCCCCAGCAGGTCATGTACTGCTTCAACAAGGTCACCGAACTTCAAACCTTGGTCAGAGAACGGGCTTCTGCACTCGGCCAATTGGGAAGTGAGGAAGAAATGGGAGAGAACCTGGAAAGAGCAACCGTATCTACGGTCGATATTGCCTCAAGCGCAATTGTCGAATTGGCGATTCTCACGCCTTGGCTGGAGCGGGTCGCCGAAACAGGTGCCGCCCTTTCACTGGAACAAGCTATGCACCAGATTAAGCCGGCATTTGATCGAGTCAACCCACTCGGTCGGCAACTTGCTGCGGTCAAGCTGCAGGAACTCAAGCCTCCGAGAACAGAAGGAAACGATCAAGAAAGTGCCGAACAAAGCGCTCCAGCGGACGCGGACAAGCCGCGCCGCTGAGCTTTAACGTTAGGATGCTAAAAATTAGAGATCAAATGAAGACATTATTCATAAGCCATTCATCTATAGATAAGGATTTCGCAAACCGTCTATCTGTCGGCCTCAAACAGCAAGGCATTGAGGTGTGGCTGGACAGCGAAAAGATGCAAGTTGGAGATTCATTGCTCACGGAGATCTCGGCTGGCCTGAAGGGTGCAAACTACATTGTTGTAGTCCTTTCCAAAAACGCACTACAAAGCGAGTGGGTGAACCGCGAACTAGAAATCGCAATCAACAGGGAGATAGAAGAGAGAAGAATGCTGGTTCTTCCAGCTTTGCTGGAGGACGTACCAATTCCGGCTTTTTTAAGCGGTAGAATTTTTGCAGATTTCCGAAGGGATGATGACTTCCAGAAATCACTTTCGCAAATCATTCGTGCAATAATCCAGGCTGACCCTTTGCACACAGAAAGGCGCTCAAACTTTGGTGTTTCGCTTGACACCGGAATTTTCAATACGCGCTATTCTTTCAACAACTTTGTGGTTTACCCTGGAAATGCCATGGCGTATTCGGCAGGCCTCGCAATTGCTGCGGAACCCGAAATTGCCATAAAGAACGTCTTTATACACGGGGGGGTAGGAATAGGAAAAACACACTTAATTCAAGCCATTGGAAATTACCGAAGAGAATCAGACACTTCTGTTGCATATTTCTCCGCGGAGCAAATGATCAATGGCATTGTGGTAGCCTGTACAAACAACAATCTTGCGAGTTACAAGGCATCCTTGATTTCGCTTCATATGCTGATTATCGACGATGTTCAGTTCTTCCTCGGCAAAAAGTCATCTAAATCCATTCTTCTAGATATATCTCGTCAATACTGCCAGAGAGGAAAGGGGATTATAATGGCATCTGACAGGCCGCCAGAGGATATAATGCCTGAGCTGATGAGCCGTGATCAAATCCTTTGTAGATTAGACAAGGCTGATTTACAAGGGCGCCGGGATATTTTGTATTCTAAACGACAGCTTCACAGTGCGGATGCAGAGATTCCTGATTTCGCAATCGAGTTTCTTGCACAGAACTTTTCTACAAATATTCGAGAGCTGGAGGGGTATCTCATTCGTTTGGCAGCAAAAAGACATATGTTAAATCAAGAGATCAATGCTGAGGATTTGGAGAAACTGCTCCAGGAGCACAAGAACAATAGCTGGGTACGGTGGGAGACATCCTAACAAATCTCTCCAGCGGACAGCGTTTCACGCTGCCGCTGAGTTTTATCGTTAGACTTATAATTACTGAAATCAATCACTATGAGATACAAAATTGAAATACGAAAGCGAGCCGAGAAGGATTTGGCTTTGATCCCAAAGTTAAGATGCTCAACAGATTGCAGACGCAATTTTTGTAATGGAAGATGGACTTGCTGGCGATATAAAAAAACTGACCAATTTTTCTCCAGAATATCGTCTCCGAGTCGGAAATTGGCGGATACTTTTTGAAGTATCAAAAAACAAGATTATTATTTACCGAATTCTTCATCGGAAGGAGGCTTATAGATAAATTTATGAAAACACAAATAATTGAAAAAGATGGAAAAAAAGAATTTGCTGTAATTTCTTACAAGGATTTCCTTCGTATGCAAGAAGAGTTGGAAGATTATCGCGATCTTCGGGAACTTCGCAAAGCAAAAGTTGATCCTAAAAATCAACAGGGGCGACCATTTGATGTCGTTGCCACAGAATTAGGATTAATGAAAAATAAAGTCTAACAACTCACTGCAGCGGACAGAGTTCCTCCGCTGCTGAACCAGAGCATTATCTTCAAAAAAAAGAAAGTCTATGGAGGGGAACGGGGCTTAATTTCTGAAATTTAGCGATGATTTCTTTTTATGTATGACGAATAAAATATTTTTTGTTAGAACTTAAGATGCTGACTTCAATAAATTCATAAGCAAATATAAACTTATGTGGAATCCATAAATTTTTATTCCCGCATTTGTTCTGGACTTTCTACAAACACACTTGAAATCTGATTATATGATGTAGAGATACAGTTTTATCCCATTAATCCTGTCGAATAATTTCGTGATTGTTGTGTCGTTGTGGTTAATTTTTTTAAATATTAGTCCTCTAAGGGGAAAAAGAACTCGTTTTAAAAAGTTTAATGTTTTAAGATGTCAATTTAATACAATGACCAATAAATTACGTCAGTGGAAGGTGAAAAATTCGCTGTGATTGATTTTGGTGAATTCATATTAAGAGTTTCTGTGCTATTTGTTGAGCTAAGATCACCCGTCCAGTTGTTAAATCTGTATCCATTGGCAGGAATTGCTTTAACCGTGATATCTTGATTTGCATCATACCAATCCGATGCTGGAGTTGAACCATCACTTAGAGTGATAGCTCCCCCTGAGGGAGGATTAGAAGCGGTCATCAAAAAATATTGAGTTTTCCAGAGCCAGGTTAAAGTGCAGTTCTGGGTTATCTCAAAGGATACGGATGTTCCTGTGCCAGTTGAGGGCGAGAAACCAGTCCCACTCCAACCCGTGCAGACATACCTTGTTCCTAATGGTCCATTAACAGTAGGATTGGTTATATAAGCATCGATACTTGATCCTGTAAAATAATTGTGACTGCCAGAAGAAGGAACAGGTGTGTCATAAGCCGAACTAACAGACAGAGAATACTTTGTAAAATCAAAATTAAGGTCGGTAACTTGTCCAGCAGTTATATTAAATGATTTTGTTATTTCATCACTACTATAGGAAGCGGTTGCTTGGTAATTATTCCCGGCATTGAGCTTCAGGAATGCATAGAATCCAGTCCCATCTGTCTTAATAGTTCCTGATGCACCATTGGAAAGCGTCACCGAAATCCCATCGAGAACTCCACTGGCGTTTCTTACAGTTCCACACAAGATTCCTTGTGTAGGGGATTCAATCCAGGAAGCCGTCGGGATATCTCTTCTTTGTGTAAAACAATCTGCACGAATAGTATACCAGAAATCATTTGCCGAATCGCCATCTTTGTTTGTCAGATGATAGACATAAAAATTTGACCCATCAATACCTGAAGTATCAAGTCCATAGAGTATTTGAGTAACACTATCGTGAATACTATTCATATAAATAGCAGGACCATTAACAGCATGCCGTCCGGATTTAGTTGAAGCCAATTTTTGAACCCAATCACGATAGTCTTGTGCCTGATCAGTATAATACTCTCTCTTATAATTCATTAGTACGTTCATATCCAGAAGTCCCTCGGACATAAAACCAACCCAATCTTGAAAGATAGAATTATAGGCTGAACTTTGTGTAAAATCACTTGGACAACTACCCCATTGAATTGTTGCCGCAGACATCTTGCAATCCCACCTGATTTTCTTGATTGCCACATAAACCTTTCTTCCCATCTGTCTGATTTGGTCACGACGAAAATCACAGAAGTCAGGGTCATTCGTTGCAGGTTGACCACTTTTCCCATAGAGTGCATTAAAACGTGCAATCGCTGTAGGATTGTAGCCCCAATTCGTTCCAGAATAACGGAAATAATCGAAATGAATACCATCAACATCATAATTCTGAACTATTTCAGTTACAACATCTACTAAATAATCAGTAACAGCAGGAACTCCAGGGTCAAGATATTGAGAACCGTCTGATGTATTCCCAGTATCGGTTTGACCTCTCCATTCAGGATGTTCAATAAGGACATGATTCGACGGTGGAGTTCCTTGTGAATCAACCCAAACTCGGTAAGGAACAATCCAGGCGTGAACCTCAATATATTGTTTTCCCCCTGATGTATCGTGAGCTTTAGAGATTATATCCGCAAGCGGGTCTGTATATCCGGATGCAATATTCGAGGCGAAAGGCTCTGTAGCACTAATATAATAGGCATCTCCAATCTTACGAACCTCAGGAAAAATAATGTTGAGATAATTAGTGCGAGCCACATTAATCATATCTACTGTCTGTGTTGGCGTTAAAAATCCTAATCCCCAGGAAAAAATCCACATTCCTTGATAGGCATCACCATAAGTTGTGCCTGTTTTGACAAATTTAACTGCATCAGCTATGACTGCCTTTCCCGCCACAGAAGACAAGTTAGATATTTTTACCCAGCCTCCTGTTGCTGGAAAATTATACGTTCCGAGAGAAAACCATTGGGAACCGTTTATTGTCTGGTTAACATAAACTACGGTCTGACCTCCTGAATGATTGATAATATATCTTGCATCAGTAGGACGATTCAAACCTTGAACGTACCAGGTGAATACTTCAAAGGCTCCTGATGAGCTAAATTCCGCAGTCCAGGTTACGCTTGCATTCTCAGAACCAGTCACAGTCAATATGTATTGGTAATCAGTTACCTGATATCCAGTAGATGTACCTGTGCTCCAGGTTCCGACAAGCGAAAAATTAGTCGCTTTGTTATCATAGATAATTATTTCCGAGAACAATAAAGAAGAATAAAATAATATGAATAGAGAAAATAAAAAAATTATCCTCTTTGATGTTTCCAAACGTCTAATCATATAAAAAATCCTCATATAACTTTCTTACAAATATTGTTGTTATTGATAAATTGTTACTTTTAGGTTGTAAAGATAAAAAGTTGAAAGCTTAAATATATTTTTTAATGCGATATACTTTCTCAGTGCAAATAAGCCTTGACGATTATATTCAATATCTTTAAGAAAGTAAAATTCAAAAAAATTATTTAACGATTCCTATGTCTAAAAGTGTAATTACAATAGAAAATGTTTGCAAGAATTATGGCACTCTTCGGGCGGTGGATAATTTAAATGCTCAGATTCCTTCTGGGTGTATTTATGGACTACTCGGACCGAATGGTGCTGGTAAGACGACTCTTATTCGTATGATTATGAATATACTTTCTCCCGATAATGGAGAGATCAAGATTTTTGGAAAAAGTTCGCAAGAAGCCGCTCGTGAATTCATTGGTTATATGCCTGAAGAACGCGGACTGTATCGCAAAATGACAACGCGAGGTATCCTCTCTTACTTGGGTGCTATTAAGGGAATGAAAGCACGATCTTTAAATCTTGAGGTATCTCGATGGTTACAACTTGTTGAATTGGAAGATAAAGCAAATAAGAAGGTCGAAGAACTTTCCAAAGGGATGCAACAAAAGTTGCAATTTGTTGCTTCTGTCATTAGTAATCCTGCAATTTTAATTCTCGATGAACCTTTCTCAGGACTCGACCCGGTGAATCTTGAACTTATTAAGAAAATCATTATAAATTTGCGAAATGAAGGAAAGACTTTACTCATTTCAACTCATATGATGGAACAGGCAGAAAGACTTTGTGATTTTATCCTCTTAATCAATGACGGCAAAATGATATTCGATGGAACATTGGAAGAAGTGCAATCAAGATTTCCGATTAATATAGTCTCAATCGAAGTTCAAGGCAATACAGAATTCATTTACAAATTACCAACGGTTGCTAATATTGAGAGTGCGGGCAAGAGATTAGAAATCACATTGAAGGAAGATGCTGAACCGCAGGATTTATTGAGACTTCTTGTGGAAAAGGTAAAAGTAATTGTCTTTGAAGTCAAAAAGCCCACACTACACGAAATCTTTATCAAATCAGTGAGCAAATTATGACAAGAAAAATCCTGAAAGTTGCACAGAGAGAGTTCTTGGAAGCTGTCAAAACAAAGGCTTTTATCATTAGTTTCGTCATAACAGCAGTGATTTTTATCGGAATGATTGTTGTGATGGATTTAGCCCCGAAAATGAAACCCATTTCCCGAGAACCAACGAGGATTGCTATAACAGATTTATCAGGGAAGCTCAACGATGAAATTAAGAAGGTTTTTGATAATTATAATTCAACCTTTCCTTCGCTTATAATAATACCCGAAATTATCAATGGGATTCCAAAGGACGTAAATAATCTTGTTGAGAAGCAGAAGGTAAGAGTCAGAGAAGGTGCATTAAAGGCTTTTGTATTGTTAGATAATACGGTGATTGATGGCAAAGGAAAATCACAATACTTTATGGTGCCGAAAAATATTTCGGATATGGAAACGTTTGATACAGTAACAAATTTATTGAATGAATCTGTTCGAAGTTTACGAATAAAAGAGCATAATTTATCTGATGAATTAGTGAAAAAACTTTTTGAGAGAATAAATATAGAGCAAGTAAATCTGGGTTCTAAAACAGAAAAGACAGGATTTTCATTTTCTATTGTTATGGTGCCATTTTTCTTTTTGTGGTTAATGTTTATGGGAATTTTCGGTGTGAGTCAACAAATGCTCACAAGCGTTATAGAAGAGAAAAATTCCCGAGTCTATGAAGTGCTTTTATCATCTTTAAGTCCATTTGAACTGATGTCCGGGAAGATTTTAGGATTATCAGGTGTGGGATTCATTATGATAGGGGTATGGGGAAGTGTTGCATTAGGATTCGCCGTATATAAAGATTTTACAAATCTTATAAGTTTTAATTCTCTGATATATTTTTTATTGTATTTTATATTTGGTTTTCTGCTGTTTTCATCTCTGATTGCGGCGATAGGGTCAACCTGCAACACAATTCGTGAAGCGCAGAGTTATATGACTCCTATTACTTTAGTTAGTATTATACCGATGTTGACCTGGTTTTATATAGCTCAAAATCCGAATGGAACATTAGCCATTACATTATCATTCATTCCCCTGATGACGCCATTTATAATGATGCTACGATTAGCAGCAAATCCCACTTTACCCATAATTCAAATTATTGCATCCTTATTACTTTTAGGAATATCCGTTCCTATTGCAATTGCATTTTCCGCCAAAATTTTCCGAACAGGCATCCTTATGTATGGCAAACAACCCTCCCCAAGAGAAATCCTGCGGTGGTTTAAATACAAATAAATATCTTATGATTTAACCACGAATTTCACAAATCCTCACTAATCTTATTTTAATTTGATTTGTGTAAATTAGTGTGATTCGTGGTTACAAGTTTTTCTTTGCGAACTCTGCGCCTCTGCGTGAAATTATTATTATCTGTGTTTATCTGTGTTAAAAACCGAAACCACGAATTTCACAAATCCATAAGAATAAATAGCCACGAAAGAACACAAAAATACACGAAAGTAAGAACTTAAAAAATAATTTTAACACGACGACACAACGAGCACGAAAAGAACCAATCAAAAAAGATTTTAAATAATATTTTTCTTTCTCTGCAGTCTCTGCGTCACTGCGTGAAATATTATTAACAGTGTTTATCCATGGTTACTTTTATAAATCAGCCACGAAACTTCACTAAAATTTTTTAATTAAATATTTCGTGTCCTTTAGTGTCATTTCGTGGCTATCCATTAATCATTTCTCCTTTGCGAACTCTGCGTCTCTGCGTGAAATTATTATCTGTGTTCACCCTTAGAGGCTGTCCGACAATTCCTGAAAATTTATGTTGTCAGGACTGTTGTTGGATAAGAGCATTACATTTATTAAGGAATTATGAATAAAATTTACGGTTGTGAATGAATTGGTTTATTGAGGGTAAA
>Ga0315289_10000848_pt1 | contig 47245 bp, 41 predicted proteins | sample YL17G11_40_MG_FD_203452 | JGI IMG/M metagenome (GOLD analysis project Ga0315289, IMG submission 203452) | Sediment microbial communities from Yellowstone Lake, YNP, Wyoming, USA - YL17G11_40 | ecosystem: Environmental > Aquatic > Freshwater > Lake > Sediment | place: USA: Wyoming | collected... | reverse complement strand
TGCTCCGCCGACGGCCGCGCGAGGATGGATCCTAGATCCATCGCGTCCCTCCCGTGCGGGGTCATGAGGGGCGCGAGCGCAAAGACCGCGACGAGAAGCGCAAGGAGCATGAGCGAATAGACCCCCGGCCCGTATTCGAAAAACCGCCCGGCGCGGCCGCACGCTGAGCTCCGCTCGCTCGCGAGCCCCGGCCCCGCACCTATGCAGAGGCCGTGTCCGATTTCCTGCGCCATGGCTCCTCCGTGCGCGGGGATGAAGGGGCGGCGCCGTTGAGAGAGATCCTCGGGTCAACCGCCGCGTACAGTATATCGCCGATGAGGTTAACGAGAATGATGAGGAACGACAGAACCACGACGACGCCGAGAACGAGCGGGTAGTCGTGCCGCTTGAGACCTTCGTAGAACAGTCTCCCCATCCCGGGCCATGAAAAGACGGTCTCCGTGATGACGGCGCCGGTGAAGAGCGTCGGGATCTGCATGACGATCACCGTGACGATCGGGAGCGCCGCGTTCCGGAGGGCGTGCTTCCAGACCACGGTCGTTTCGCTGAGCCCCTTCGCGCGCGCCGTCCGTACGAAATCTCCCCTGATCGCCTCGAGGACCTGCGCCCTCGTGTAGCGGCTCCACGAGGCGAGAAAGCTCATCGAGAGAACCGACGCCGGAAGCACAAGGTGCCGCGCGTGGTCGAGGAATCCGGCCGGGGATCCGATCGTTTCCCTCCCGCCGCTCGGGAAAACGCCGAACCTCAGCGAAAAGAGATAGATCGCGATGAGGCCGAGCCAGAACACGGGAATCGACAGCCCGACGACCGAGACGACCGAGAAGCACTGATCCAGCAGGCCGTCCCGGCGAAGCGCCGATACGATTCCCATTGAGAGCCCGAGAACGACGGCGAGCGCGAAAGCCGACCCCATGAGCTCGAGCGTCGCGGGGATCCGCTCGCGGATCATGGACGCCACCGGGCGGCCCGTCACGTAGCTCGTCCCGAAATCGAAACCGATAAACGTCCGCTTGAACCAGACGAGGTACTGCACGGGAAGCGGCTTGTCGAGCCCGAGATTCGCCCTGATCCGGGCGAGATCGCCGTCCGTCATCCTCGCGTCGCCGGAGTACAGGCCGGCGGGCCCGCCGGGCGCGAGGTGCAAGAGCGCGAACGCCGCGATTGAGATGAGGATCACGAGCGGCAGCGTCCGGGCGAGCCGTAATGCGACGATCCTCTTCATTCGTTTCCCTCGTATACCCTGTCGGGCGCCGCGGCCCCTTCGCGCTTCAGGGTGTCGACGCCGGCCGCCGGAAGTTCCTTGAAAGCCTTCGGAACCGCGCCCTTCCGCGGGGTGAGCACGAAGCCGTCCCTTCTCCGGGGAACCGTCACCTCGAGGCCGAGTGTCCCGCGTATCGCCTCCGCGAGTACTGCGGCTTGCCGCTCCTCGCCGTGCACGAGAAACACGTGCTGCGCGCCCCGGGCGGCGCCGAGCCAGGCGAGAAGCCCTCTCGAATCCGCGTGAGCCGAGAAGGAATGGAATCCCTTCACCGTGATGGCCGGCGAAACCCAGTCCTCCGACAGCTTCTTTGCCTCCTGATGCCTCACGAGGACGGCTCTTTCCCCCGCGAGCAGCCTCTGAGCGAGGGAGCCGGGCGCCTGCCAGCCGATGATGCACAGGAGATTCCGGCGATCGCCGAACATCCGCATGAGGTGCCGGGGGGCGTTCGCGTGTGCGAGATCGCCGCTCGACGTGATGAAGATCGCGGGGAGGTGCTTCCGAGCGTGCACCTTGAGCGAGGTGCGGCTCCTCACCTCGCGCAGCGCGGGGAACCGGAGCGCCTCGGCCGTGTACGCCTCGTGAGCCCAGAGCGACAGATCCGCCTTGTTGCGCCGGTACACGCCGGTGATCTTCTGGGCCGTGGGGCTGTCCACGAAGACCTCGGTTTCGGGAGGAATCACTCCCTTCCGCATGAACATATCGATGACGGCCATCGCCTCCTGCGTCCTCCCCAGCGTGAACGACGGAATGAGCACGTCCCCGCCCGCCCGCAGGGCCCTTCCGACGGCCTCGGCAAAGGCTTCGTGGCTTTCGAGAGTATCCGCGACGGCCGTGTCGCGCGCCGTCCCTCCGTACGTCGACTCCATGACAACGTAGTCGGCGTGCCGGGGCTTCTCGAGCGGCGGCAGGAGAACCGAGTTGCCCGAGCCGATGTCCCCCGAAACGACGAGGGTCACCGTGTCCGCGCCGGCCGGGAGCATGAGCTCGACGGAGGCCGCGCCGAGAAGATGCTCGGCCCGCATGAACCGGAACGACACCGAGCGCTCCTTCACGATCTCGCCGAAGGGAATGGGAACGAGGCTGGCGAGCGCCCTGTCGTACGTTTCCCGCGCGACCTTCTCCCGCGAGATTCCGCGCGTCATCCCGAGCATGATGGGCACGAGCTCCGCCGTGGCAGGCGTGCAATAGACGCGCCCTTTAAAACCGGCCTTGAAGAGCTCCGGCAAAAGTCCGCAGTGATCGATGTGGGCGTGCGTGAGAATCGCGAAGCCGAGCGAGTCGGGCCGCGGCGGCAGCGCCCCGCTTCCCGTTTCGCCGAGCGCTCCGCAGTCGACGATGAATCGCACGCCGGCGTTCTCGACGAGAAGGCACGAGCCGCCGACCCTGCGGGCGGCCCCCCAGAAACGGATCACGGGGCCTTCCGGCTCCCCGCGCTTGCTCAGGAACTCGACGAGTAGAACCGCGCCGAGAAGGACGATCGCGCAGACGATGAGCCACCGGGCGTGCCGTTTCATCTCTTCAGCCACCATTCGCCGGCGTTCCACGTGTCCCCCGACTGCGTCGGGTTCGGACGGTAATCCTCAAGCGCGCGCGGCATGCAGTCGAGCTGCGTAACCCACAGGAGCGGGATCACGGGCGCCTCTTCGGCGACGACGACCGCGGCCTCGTCATAGATTCTTTTTCTGTCGGCGAAAAGGACCGTCCTCCCCCCGGCGGCGAGGAGACTTGAGAGCCGTTCGTTTCTGATACGCGTGAAGTTCTGCCCCTTCGGCGGGACGAACGCGGCGGAGTAGGTCCCGTCCTTCGTCGAAGGATCGGGGGGCGTGAGCACCGCGTAGAGCGCGATGTCGTACTTTCCGCGCCGGAGGATTCCCCCCTCGTCGTAGCTCGCATAGAGCTCGCTCGGGGTGTAATTCTTGACACCGAGATCGACGCCGAGGCGCCGGTACTGCTCCTTGAGAACCATCTCGGTGCGTTCGCGGTTGAGGTTCCCGGTCGTCGTCGTGACGGCGAGCTTGAGCGGCGCGCCGTTTTTCTCGCGAATGCCGTCCCCGTCGCGATCGACCCAGCCCGCCACGGCGAGAAGTTTCCCGGCGCGCTCGGGGTCATACGCATTGAGCGTTTCGACGACGGCGGAATAGTACGGCGAGCGCGGATGATCATCCCCGCAGGCGGGAAGCCAGACGCCGTCGTAGATCTTCTCCGAGATCTCGTTGCGGTTCGTCGCGAGCGCGAGGGCGCGCCGCACGAGACGGTCCCGGAGGATCGGATTCTCGCAGTTGAGATCGAGGTGCTCGTTGAAGAGGGCCGCATTCCGGAACAGCCGCACGTTCTTTAGTCTTTCGACGACTCCGAGCGCCGTATTCGGAGCGTTGTCGATCGCCGTGATCTCCCCGGTCTCGAGCTGGACGACAAGGGCGTTGCCGTCGGGAACGAACTTGATGACGATCTCGTCGAGATACGGTCCCTCGCCGTAGTAATCCCGGTTCGCCTGCACGATGAGGTGCGAGCCGCTTACCCATTCCTTGAAAACGAACGGCCCCGAACCGACCGGGTGCCGGTGAAATTCCGCGTTCTGGAACCCGGGTCCGAGGGTACCCCGCAGGAGGTGCTCCGGCAGCACCGACTCGTCGTAGAAGCAATCGCCGGCGAAGTTCGCATAGATCTCACGAAGATGAAAAACGACGGTGTGCGAATCGGGCGTGTCGACGCGGTCGATGACGTCCCATCCCTGCCGCGTCTCGACGTTTATATCGGGATGCATCATGACTTCGTAGCTGAACTTCGCGTCATAGGAGGTGACGGGAGCGCCGTCGTGCCACCGGGCGTCTTTCCGGATGTGATAGGTGTACGTGAGATAATCGCGCGAGACACCGCCGTTTTCGACTGTCGGAATCTCCTCGATGAGGTCGGGGACAAGCTCCATGCGATCGTTGTATTTCACGAATTTGCTGAAGATGAGGTTGCATACGTAGACGGAAGCGACCATCGAGTTGACGGCCTCATTCAGGATTTCGGGCTCCTGCTGCATGCCGATAACGAGGCGGCCGCCGTGCTCCGGCTGATCCTGATCCCCCCCCGCGGCGCCCTGCGTGCCGGCCTGAGCGCCGGCCGTCCCCGCGCCTTCCGTGCCTCTCTCTCCACCCTTCCCGCACCCGGCGGCGACCGCAAGGGAAACAAAAAGAATAACGACGAGCGCTCGAGACGATCTCATGCTCTCCTCCCGGCGATTCCGATCAAGATATACTCTCCCGCCGGAGTTCGGAGCATCGTTAATGCCAGGATGCAACTCTCTATGGCAGAATAAAATAATAAATCCGGCGGCTGCAACCGGGCGCTCAAGAGGCATTCAGGGGCGATCAATCCAGGCGAGGGCGCGCCAGCATAACTTGCTATATTATATGGTGTTACGTCGCTTTTCCGGTTCCGGCCTCGGATGGGCGGATATTGAAACGCCGCTACACGTAGGCGTGCATTCCGCCGAAAAAGAGATTTCCGACGAAGGAGGCGATGGCGATCGCGAGCCCCACGACCGACATGACGGCGAGCGTCTTGCCGCGCCACGCCCCGCGCATGTTCTGGTGGAGGAGCAGCGTGTAGTAGAGCCACAGGACGAGCGAGCCCGTTTCCTTGGGGTCCCAGCTCCAGAACGAGCCCCACGCGTACTGCGCCCATATCGCCCCGGCGAAGAGGGCGCCTATCGTGAAAAGCGGGTAACCGATGCGGAGAGAGCGCGAAATGATCTCTTCGAGAAAATCGTGGGAGGGCAGGAACTCCTTCTCCCCGTCCCCCCTCCTCCGTATCAGGTAGATGATGCCCGCTCCCGCCGCCACGATGAACGCGCCCTCCGCGCAGGCGGCGAGCGTCACGTGGATATAGAACCAGTAGCTCTGGAGCGCGGGCATGAGCTGCTTCGAGGCTTCCTTCGGAAGGAGCGAGGCGATGACGAGAACGAGGACGAGCACGGGGGACACGATCACCCCGAGAACCATGCGCCGGAAACGCGCCATGACGATGAGAAAGGAGAGCGCCACCGCCCACGACATCGTGAGCGCGTACTCGTACATGGTCGAGAGGGGCGGATGCGTCGTGATGATCCACCGCGCAACGAGACCGGCCGTTTGGAGAGCGAACGCGGCGAGGAACACGGCCGTCGCGGAGAGACCGAGACCGCGGCTGCGCACCGCCGCGTACACCGTGAAGAGAACGAACGCGGCAAGATACATCCAGAACGAAAACCAGAACAATCTCATATCGAGGACGGATGTCATCACGAACACCCCCGTTGACCGATTTCCTTTCGAATCTCTTCGCGCAGAGCGGCGAATTCACGTTCGAAGCTCGCCTTCCAGCGGTATTCGGTTCCCGCGACGACGAGCGCGTCGGCGCCCGCCGCGCCCTTCACGACGCGCGGGTTGCAGAGGTACATGAGCAACAGCCCGAGCGTGGCGGCCGCGAATCCGGCAAAGAGCACTCCCGAGCCGGGATTGGCGCTCACCTCGAGGCCCGTGTAGTAGACGGGTTCGATCCGGTCGAGGACGAGCTCGACGGGTGCCGCGAAAGGCCTGTTGAAATCGCTATGGTAGAGGAAGAGCCAGCCGCGCTCCGTTTCCCCCCCGTACGCGACCTCGACCTCGAGCGCCGGGTTCCGGGGAAAACTGCTCGCCGAGAACGGCCCGTCCGGGCCCATCCTGAAATCGGGGATGAATCGCACCGCCGTGACGGCGACCGTGCTGTCCGCGATCCTGGCGGACGCGCCGGGAACGAGATCGAAGGTTCCCCGCCGGGAGGAGCCCCGCAGCGAATATCCGATGCGCGAGCGCTCGAATTCATTCTCGTCGATGGTATACTCGCTCTGGTAGATCCGGCACGCGCCGACCTTCATCGGGCGATTGACCTCGACGGCGCCGGAAGCGACCACGGCCCCCCGCGAATCCAGGATCGAGAGCGTCGAGATGAAGTCCTTGATCTCGAGGTTTCCCGTCGTCACGATCTCGAAATCCTCGACGCGGATCGCACGCGTGCTGTCTCGCGGAAGCGGGACGGACGACCCCACGCGCACGAGCATCGTCTCGCGCCAGCCCCCGAAGCTCCCGATGACCCCGCCGATCGTGATCACGAGAATGCCGATATGAAAGAGCATCGTGCCCGGCGAGCGCCACCTTCCCGAAGACGCCGCGAAGCGTATGCCGGAGGCATCCTCGTGCGAGACGATCGATAATCCCCGTTTCTCAAGAAGTGCGGCGATGCACGAGAAGTGGCCGCGCAGGCTCTCCATCCCGATCGGCTCGGCGCGCCCGAATTGTTCCGCGTAGCGCACGAGGGGATCCCTCGGCGCGCCGGCGCCGCTTTCGAGGAGTCTCCATGAGAATTCAAACGAGAATCTCTTTTTCCTGAGCTCGTCGGCGCCGGCGGGAGGTGCTGCGCGCCATGATCTCATCGCGAGCTGCCTCCAGCGCGTCGCGATGCACAAAAGAAGCACGACGAAGAAGAGCGCGAGAACGAGCCGGTACCAGAAGGAATGAAAGGGATCGTAGAGGCGAAAGATCGAGACCAGCTTTGCGACCGTCGTCCCCCACGCATTGCGATAGAGCTCCAGGCGTTCGAGGAAATCGGGGGGAACAAGCTCGGTCGCGATCCAGCCGGCCATGCTCGCGCCGAAAAGGATTGCGATCACCGCTGCCGCGAAACGGTACGAGATGAAGCCCCCGCCCGCGCCCTTCCGCTTCTCGTTCATAAACCCTCTCCCGTTCAAGGAATCGGCCGTATGCCCCTCGTGCGCATTGTACGCGATGAAGGAAGACACGCTCAAGCAATTAAGACAAAAGGTGTTTACTTGCGCGCCGCGACTGGTTATATAGCTTGGAAATGTGGATGCGCCGCCCGCGCGGCGGCGCGCAAAACATCGAGAGGCATGAAATGAGATTCACGAGAGGCCTCGCCGCGGCGCTCGTCCTTTGTTCCATCGGGTGGCTCGGCGAGGGTTGCGGCGCGAAAAAGGACGCACGAGGGCTTGGAGACGACTACCGGCGCCTCGCGTCCGGCGCGATCGAGCTCAGCGCGGAGATCGAGCCGCTCCGGGGATCCCGCCTCGGCATCGACGCATCCGATTCGCTTCTCTTCACCTATTCGGAAAACGAGATCAGGGGCGCCTTGAAACGGCTGAAGAGACTCGAGGCGCAGCTCTCGAAGATACCGGCCGGGAGCCTGAGCGAGCGGGACGCCGATCGCGCCACCGTCATCATCGATTGGGTGCGCGGAGCGCGGTTCGCTTTTGAGGATCTCCAGAGCCATCGATCGAGCCCGCTCCTCTATTGCTGGACGGCGGAGGAGGCGCTCTGGGGGATACCTTCGAGAATCATTGCGCCATCGAGCGGCGAGATCGAGGCGTACCGGAGGCGAATCCACCGCATCTCTACCCTCTTTTCGAACGCAAAAACGAATCTCAGAAATCCCGCCGACTGGCACGTCAAGCACGCGATCGAGAGGCTCGACACGCTCGCCGCCGGACTTCCCGGACTTGCCGCTCTCGTGAGAGAGCGATACGGGGCGTCCCTCGATGGAGATATCGAGACCATCCGGCTTTCGATCCTCGATTTCCGCCGGTTCGCCTCCGAAACGCTCCTTCCCGTTTCTCACGGAAGGATCATCCTCGGCTCCGAGAACCTCTCGAGGATTTTCGACTACGGCGAGCTCATCAATGCGGACCCCAATATGCTCATCGCCGAGGCGGAAAAGCAGATGAAGCGCCTCGCGAGCGAGAGAGGCTCCATCCTGAGACGACTCGAGCTCGAAAAGCAGGGTGTCCTGCCCCGCCGCCCCGCCGCCGCTCCCGGGAGAGACGAGCCGTTCGAAGCGAGGATCGAGCGCATCCGGGGAGAGCTCAGGGATGCGGCCCCGGAGGGCTCTGCCTTCGGCGCCGCGCCCGGCGTTCGAGCGCCGCTCGTGTATCCGGCACGCCTCGCGTACCTCTCGCAATCCGACGGAGCTTCCTACTTCTCGATTCCATTCGCCGGGGACGTCGCCGCGGCGGCGGTTACCTTTCCTTTTTCGGCTCCCTCATGCCAGACGTATCTCGCGCTCCCGGCCGGGGCGGCCGGGATGAGCGACGATGCCCTGCGCTTCGCGCTCCTCCGCGCCGCGCCGCGGATGAGCGAGCCGGACCGGCTTCGCTGCGAGGCGAGAGACTCGATCGCCGCCGTCTTCCCGAGCGCGACTTTCGAGGAAGGGTGGCGATACCTGGCGCTGCAGGAGCTCGTACAGAACATCAAGAAAAGCGATCCCGGGCTCTATCTGCTCGTGCTCGACGACTGGACAAGAAAGTACGCGCGGATGGTCGTCGTGTTCACCCTGCATGCCGGGACGAAAACGTCGGACGGCGCGACGCAATACCTCGTCGAATCCCTCGGGCTGCCGCGTGAGGAGGCGGCACGCGAAGTCCTCGCCGCGTCGACCTCCCCGGCAGTCGCCTATCCGGCAATCTCGATGCTTCTCGTCGACGACATGCTCAAGAACGTCTCGTTCATCTTCGGGTACGGCAACCCGCAGCAGGAGCTCGCGAAGCTCATCCTCGAATGGCGTGACCTTCCGCTCTCGATGATTGTCCCGAAAACGCAGTCGGACTAGAAGTCTTCCGAAGAATAGACGATCTCTCCGCCGAGAATCGTCGCGAGAACCCGGATCTTCGGTATCTCGATCGGCTGCATCGAGAAGATATCCCCCGAGATGACGACGAAATCGGCGAGCTTCCCGGGTGACAGAGACCCGGCAACCGTCTCGGCGCGGCCGGCATACGCGGCCTCCACGGTGAACGCCCCCACGGCCTCTTCCACCGTGAGCCGTTGAGAGCTCTGCCATCCGCCTTCCGGGTTCCCCGCGGCATCCTGCCTGGTGACGGCCGCATGGATGCCGAGGAACGGATTGATCGGCTCAACGGGGAAATCGCTCCCGCCGGGAATCCTGCTTCCCGCCGCGATGAGCGATCGCCAGGCATAGGCGCCGGCGACGCGCTCCGGACCGAGCCGCGCCTGCGCCCATGACATATCCGAAGTGCAGTGCTTGAACTGCATCGAGGGAATGGCGCCGAGCGCCGCGAACCGGGGTATATCCTGATGTGAAATGACCTGGGCATGCTCGACGCGATCCCGCGCGTCGAGATGAGGATGTGCGGCGTTGAGGCGCTCGCAGACGTCGAGCACCTCGAGAACTGCGGCGTCCCCGATCGCATGCACCGCTACCTGAAAACCCTTCTCGCGCCAGGGAAGAATTTGCAGATACAGCTCGTCGGGGGATTTCATGAGAATGCCCCTGTTGAGTGGTTCATCCGAATAATCGGCGAGGAGTGCGGCGCTCCGGGCGCCGAGAGAGCCGTCCGCGAAGAACTTGGCGCCGATGACGCGGAAGAGCTCGTCACCGCCCCCCGGGAGCGGGCCCGTATCGAGGAACGGCGCATTTCCCGGGTCGTCCGCCGAGAGATATCCGGTGATCCTGAAAGGGAGCTCGCCCGCCGCATAGATTTCGCGATAGACGGAGACGGCATCGGTGGACATTCCCATCTCGTGCACGCCGACGAGACCGGCGGCGAGGCAGTTTCGCGCGGCGGCGACACAAAGCCGTTTCTTTTCCGTCTTCGTGAGCGGGGGAATGGCGCGCTCGACGAGCGGTATCGCATCATCGAGGAGAACGCCGGACGGCTCGCCGCCGGCATCCTTCAGTATCCTGCCCCCGGGAGGATCGGCCGTGTCCCTCGTAATGCCGGCGAGCCGAAGCGCCGCGGAGTTCACGAACGCGGCGTGGCCGCAGACGCGGACGAGGAATACGGGATTATCCGGCGCGATTCGATCGAGCGCATCCTTCTCCGGATAGCGCGCACCGGGCCAGTCGTTCTGATCCCACCCCCGAGCGAGAACCCAACCGAGCGTTTTCACGACGACGAGCCTCTCGGAGACCATTTCGAGAATCTCATCGAGAGACGACGATCCCGTAAGGTCGAGCCATGTGCTCTCCTCGGCGTAGCCGAGAAAATGAGCGTGCGCGTCCGTCAGTCCCGGGATAACGGTGCGACCGCGGAGATCGATCTTGCGGACGCCGGGCGCGAGGCGCGGGAGTATCTCCGCGGAGCTTCCCGTCTCGATGATCCGCCCGCCTCCCACCGAGATCGCCTCGACGAGGGGCTTCGCGGCGTCCAACGTATGAATTGCGCCGTTGAAATAAACCGCTTCCACCTTCGATCCCTTCCCTTCATCAGCCAACGAGCGAACCCGGCCGGCATGGGGGATCAGCGCCACCGACACAATGCACATGCCGGCGCAGAGGGCACGCCTCTGGAGTATCTTCATCGTTCGCTCCGGAGTATGAACCGGAAAGGACGCATCGCTTCGCGCACCGATCAGCGGTAGATGGCCTTTATCGCTCCCCAGCTCGTTTGCTCAACGGCCGTCCCGGTGCAGCCCGCACTCGGCGCCGTGAAGGCTCCGACAAGCACACCGCAGGGATTCGTCCTCGTGAGGCAGGGGGAGGTATCATGGAGCCAGTAGGGACCGGCGGTGGATTTCCAGAAGCAGAACTTCGGGTCCGTGTAAAAATCGTTGGTTCCCGCGGCGCAGCCCGCGTAGTCCGCCGCGTTGAGGAAAAAATCGTTGCAGCCGATGGTGGCGCTTCCGCCCGAGCACTGAACGCCCGTCGCGCAGTTCGCGACGATCGTGCGCGTGAAGGAGGAGCTCCCGCCGAGGAACCGCGTCCCGACCGAGCAGTTCACGATCGTCTGGTTCTGCAGGGTGACCGATCCGCCCTGAACCTCCACGGCCGTTCCGCACGAATCGAGGAGGCTGTACCACACCTTGGGCGTCGAGGCACCAGATATCGTGATGCCGCGGTTGCACGCTTTCAGCGTGGCAAACTGGATGGTAGGCGATGCGTCCTCGACGGCGATCGCCGTCTCGAAGCCCCTGAACGCGAGGCTGCTCAGATTCCCCGCCGCCGAGTTCCGGAACGTGAAGCAGACACCGCTCCCCGACGGTGGAACGATCATGTGGACCTGCCCCTCGGATTGAACGATCGTGATGCTCTTTCCGTCCACGATGATCCCGTCCTGGTGGTAGACCCCCCCTTTGATTACTATGACGTCGCCGAGGGAGGCGGCGGAATCGACGGCGGATTGAACGGTCGGGGTGTTGCCGCTTCCATCGGGCAGCACTGTCCATGTCTTTGATCCGGAGGCCGGGGCCACCGATGCAACGATGAGCGCGGCAATTAGTAGAGATTTCAACACTGGTACCACCTCTCGTATTGAGCCTAGCAAAGATATGAGCAATCGTCGAGCCAAAAAAATCTTCGGATCGAGGGTTGCCCGGCGCGTCGGGATTCATTATTATCATGCGTACTACATCGCGCTGGAGAGAGGTTGCCATGCCCTACAATCGCTCGTTTTCGTCGAAGCCGGTCATGAACTTCCTGACGGGGAGCATCGTCAACCAGATCATCCTCATCAACGTCATCATCTACGTGCTCGAGGTTTTCCTCGCGCGGACCGCATTCTTCGATCTGTTCGGGCTCACGCCGCACACCGTCGTAACGAAGGGCTACGTCTGGCAGCTCGTCACCTATATGTTCCTGCACGGAAGCCCCTGGCATCTCATCCTCAATATGTTCGTCATCTGGATGTTCGGGAACCCCCTCGAGAGCGTCTGGGGAGGCAACCGGTTCCTCAACTACTATCTCATCTGCGGTCTGGGCGGCGCCTTCCTGAGCTTCCTTTTTTCGTTCAATACGACCATCATCGGCGCCTCGGGCGCCGGCTACGGCATCCTGCTGGCGTACGCGGTTCTCTTTCCCTACAGCGAGATCTACGTCTGGGGGCTCTTCCCCGTCCGCGCGCGAACGCTCGTCATATTCATGGTGATCATCGAGCTCGCAAGCGGTATCACGGGGGGGGGCGGCATCGCGCACTTCGCGCACCTCGGCGGCATGGCAGCGGGCTTCATATACTTGAAGAGCGACCGCAGCGTCCGGAGGTTTTTCCAGAATATCAAAAGGGGCAGGGACCGGAACGGGGACGATTCCTGGCGCAATCCCGGCAGCCGGGGCAATTGATCATCGGCCGGGGACCGTAAAGGACTTCATCGCGATCTCGAGTGCTTCTTTTTCCTCATCGCTCAGATTCCTCGAAGGTTTTCCGTCACTGACGTCGAGAGCGTATCCGCGCGTCGAAGTTCTCCCGACGAGGTTCGTGAGGATGAAACCGTGCTTCTCCTGAGTGAGGAGGCAGAGCGAATAGCTCTGCATACCGCCGATGTCCTCAAAAGCGTTATACTTGACAAGGCCCAACCCGCGGTAGCAGCCGGCGAGAAGCTCGAGTATGCGTTTGATCTCTTCCGAATGGCCCCGCAGGAATTCCCTGTTCTCGTCGACCCCCTTGAGAAGCTCCTCGAGAGCGCGCTCGGTGCCCTTCTGCTCGCAGAGCTCGGCCATGTCCCGAAATGGGCGCTTGAGCCGGCGGAGCTGAATGAGGATGAGCGCGGCGCAGGCGATCGCGGCGACGGCGAGGACGAGCGCCGCGACGATGAGCGTGACACTGTGTGCTTCGATGAACTGAACCATTACCTTCGCACCGACATCCTTCCCGCCACTGCGATATAAAAATGGGGGCCTTGATAAGCCCCGAGTGTTTCAAATGCCGGGGGCGGGATTTGAACCCGCACGGGTCACCCCACTACCCCCTCAAAGTAGCGTGTCTACCATTTCCACCACCCCGGCACAAGCACCGTTTTCGAGGGATATGCTTACTTGCCGTCCGGTTTCGGCTTCTGGGCGCCTTCGGCCGGCTTCTGGCCGCTCTCCTGCGGCTTGCCCTGCTCCGTGCCTCCCTGGGCCTCCTGGCCGGGCTGCGGCACGTTGCCCAGGACATCCTCGATGTTCTTCTGCTCCTCGGAAGGCACCGTTCCAAACTGGCTCGAAGCCGCCTTCTTCAGTGCGCTCGACGACCTGGGCCCGCTCCTCGCCGTCGAGAGGAACGCGAGCGACAGGGAGGTCAGGAAGAACAGAATCGCGAGGTACGTGGTCGCCTTACCGAGAAACGTCGCGGTCTCACGTCCGCCGAATATCTGCCCGCCCCCGCCGCCGAACGCCGCCGAAAGAGCTCCACCCTTGCTCGACTGCATGAGGACTACGATGGTAAGCAAAACGCAGCCAAGGATATGCACCACCAAGACGATATTGAACAGCAGCATTCGATCACCAACCTTCTCAAAGGTAGAAGTTTAATGAAAATAGCCCCTTCAGTCAAATGATTTATCGCGGGATAATGCCGAGGAACGATTGCGCCTTGAGCGAGGCGCCGCCCACGAGGAGACCGTCTATCTCCGTATCTGCGAGCAGATCCGCGGCGCTTTCGGGTTTCACGCTTCCGCCGTAGAGAATCGCCGTCTCCTCGGCCGCCGCGGTGCCGAAGATCTCTTTGATGAGCATCCGGATGACTCCGTGCATGTCTGATGCGTCCCGGGGGGTGGCCGTCTTTCCCGTCCCGATAGCCCACACGGGCTCATACGCGATGACGACCCGCGAGAATTCCTCCGCCTCGAGACCCTCGCAGCCTTCACGGATCTGGTTCGTGACCACCTCGAACGCTCTCCCCGCTTCGCGATCGGCAAGGAGCTCTCCGACGCAGAAAATGGGTTTGAGCTTATTGCGGAGCGCCGCGCGAAGCTTCCGGGCAAGGAGGACGCCCTCCTCCCCGATGACGTATCTGCGCTCGGAATGCCCGACGAGCACGTATGTGCAGCCGAGGGCGCGGATCATCCTCCCCGATATCTCGCCGGTGAACGCGCCTTCATCCTCGAAATACAGATCCTGCGCGCCCGTTTTCACGACGGAGCCATGCGTCGCCTCCACGACCGAGGGAATGGTCGTAAAGGGTGGAATGAGAACGAGTTCGCAGGCGGGCCGGCCGGCGAGACCGTCGCAGATTTCCTTCGCGAGGGCGGCCCCCGCGCGGTGGTCCATGTTCATCTTCCAATTGCCTGCAATGATCTTTCTTCTCACGATCGGCCCCCGCTCCCGGTCTCCTCTATATCGCTCAGCGCCTCGACGCCGGGGAGCTTCCTCCCCTCGAGAAGCTCGAGGGAGGCGCCCCCGCCGGTCGAAACGTGGCTGATCCGGCCGGCGAGACCGAGCTGGTTCAGCGCGGCGACCGAGTCTCCCCCGCCGATGACCGTCTTCGTCCCTGTTTTCGTGATATCGGCCATGATCTTCGCGATCTTCTTTGTGCCGTTCGAGAATTTCGGAATCTCGAAGACGCCCATGGGACCGTTCCAAAATACGGTCTTCGCGCGCATGAGCTCTTCCCTGAAGAGATCGACCGTCCTGTCACCGATATCGACGCCCGCCCAATCCTCGGGGATATCCCCCGTCGAGACGAGCTTGCTCTCGGCGGACGCGTTGACCTCCTTCGCGACGATGCAGTCGACCGGAAGGAAGATCCGTTTTCCCCGCCCCTTGTCCGTCTCATCCATGACCTCGCGGCAGAGCGGCACGAGATCGTCGTCGACGAGCGATTTTCCGACCTCGAGGCCGACCGCCTTGAAGAAGGTGAAGGCCATGCCTCCCCCGATGAGGACGCGGTCGACACGGTTGAGGAGATTCCTGATGAGCTCGAGCTTACCCGAAACCTTGGCTCCTCCCATGACGGCGACGAAGGGGCGTGCGGGGTTCGAGAGAAGCCCCTCGAGCGCCTCGATCTCCTTCTCGAGGAGAAAGCCCGCGACGTTTTCCTTGAAATAGCTCGTCACCCCGACCGTCGAGGCGTGCGCCCGGTGCGCCGTTCCGAAGGCGTCATTCGCGTAGAGATCGCCGAACTTCGAGAGCTTGCTCGCGAACTCGGGATCGTTCGCCTCCTCGTTCGGATAGAAGCGTACGTTCTCGAGAAGCAGGATCTCGCCGGGGCGAAGGGACGCGACCGACTTTTCGACCTCGGCCCCGATGCAGTCCTCGACGAACCGGACCGGCTGTTTCACGAGATCGGCGAGGCAGTCCGCGACGGGCCGCAGCGTGTACGTCTTGTCCTTTTTCCCCTTCGGCCTTCCGAGGTGCGACATGAGAACGCAGCCGGCGCCCTGCGCGGCGATGTAGTCGATGCTGGGGATGGATGCGCGCACACGCATGTCGTCCGTGATGTTTCCTTCCTTCGAGAGCGGCACGTTGAAATCCACCCGCATGAGAACTTTGCGCCCTTTGAGATTCACGTCCCGGAGAGTCTTTTTCCTCAATGCCTTTTCCTCCTCGAGGGTGAGCGTGTCGGGCCCGGCTATCGGGCGATGAGCTTCATCATATCGATCATTCTCTTCGAATAGCCGTACTCGTTGTCGTACCACGAGAATATCTTGAAGACCCGCGGTGTGATACTCATCGTGGAGAGCGCGTCGAATATCGAGGAATGGGGATTCCCGATGACGTCGCACGAGACGATCGGATCCTCGCAGTACTCGACGATCCCCTTCATCGCGCCGAGCGCGGCTTTCTTCACCGCATCGTTGATCGCCTCGATGGTCGTATCCTTCTCGAGGGTGACGACGAGGTCGACGAGCGATCCGTCCGCCACGGGGACGCGCACCGAGGTGCCGTCCAGTTTCCCTTTGAGCTCGGGGAGCACCTTGCCGACCGCGGAGGCCGCGCCCGTCGTCGTCGGAATCATGGACATCGCCGCCGCGCGGGCCCGCCGGAGATCCTTGTGCGGAAAGTCGAGGATCACCTGGTCGTTCGTGTACGCGTGAATCGTCGTCATAAAGCCGTTCGCAATCCCGAAGGAATCCTGGAGAATCTTCGCGATCGGAGCGATGCAGTTCGTCGTGCAGGACGCGGTCGAGATGACGTGGTGCTTGCCGTTGTCGTAGAGCTTGTCGTTCACGCCCATCACGATCATGATGTCGGGATCGGAGGACGGCGCCGAGATGATGACCTTCCGCGCCCCCGCCTCCATATGAAGCGAGGCGTCCTTGTGCTTGCGGAACTTGCCCGTCGACTCGATGACGACATCCACACCGAGCTTCCTCCACGGGAGCGCGGCGGGATTCTTCTCGGCGAAAACCTCTACCTGCTTGCCATCCGCGACGATGTACTTGTCGTCCTTGACCGCCACGATGCCCTTGAATTTTCCGTGAACCGAATCATATTTCACGAGGTGCGCGAGCGTCGCCGCGTTCGTGAGATCGTTGACGGCGACGACGTCGAAGTCCTTGTCCTTTATGATCTCGCGGAAGACGAGACGGCCGATTCTCCCGAAACCGTTGATGGCAACCTTGATCGCCATGGGATCCTCCTTCTTAAGTGACTTGTTTCCCTTACCTGGCTTTGCCTTCGCTGCCAAAGAGCTTTATCTTCTCGCGCACAACCGCGGCGATTGCTTCACGTCCGGGGCCGAGAATCTTGCGGGGATCGATCTCTTCGGGCTTCTCGGCCATCGCCTTGCGGACGTACGCGGTGAAGGCGATGCGCATGTCCGTGTCGATATTGACCTTGCTGATGCCCCGGCGGATCGCATCGACGATTGCGGAGTCGGGCACGCCCTTGGCGCCCTTGATCGCCGCGCCGTACTTGTTCGCGAGGTCGACGTTCTCCTGTTTGACGCCGGAGGCGCCGTGGAGCACGAGGAGGGCCTTCACGCGCGATGCGATCTCGCTGATGCGGTCGAGCGCGAGATTGGCCTCTCCCTTGAATTTGTATGCGCCGTGGGAGGTCCCTACCGCGATCGCGAGCGCGTCGACGCCGGTGCGCTTGACGAACTCCTCCGCCTGCGCCGGATCGGTGAGCATCGCGTCGCGCTCGGCGACCGAGACATTGTCCTCGATCCCGGCGAGCTTTCCGAGCTCCCCCTCGACCGAGACCCCCTTCGGACGGGCCTTCTCGACGACCTTCGCCGTCACGGCGATATTCTCTTCGAACGGAAGAGCGGAGCCGTCGATCATGACGGAGGTAAAACCTCCCTCGATGCACTTCGTGATGATATCCATATCCTTCCCGTGGTCGAGGTGCAGGGAGATGGGAACCTTCTTCTCCTCGGCCGTGAGCCTCACCATCGAGACGATGTCACGGAAACCGGCGTACTTGATGGCCCCTTCCGAAAGGGCGATGATCGCGGGGCTCCCGAGCTCCTCCGCGGCGCCGGTGATCGCCTGGAGGAACTCCATATTGTTTATGTTGAAAGCTCCGACCGCGTACTTGCCCTTCCGGGCGGCCGCCATGAGCTCCTTGTTGGTAGCGAGCACATTCTCCTCCCTTGTTACTGAAGCGAAATCACAGCAAAGTAGCGCAATATTCACACATGGGGCCGGCCTCTGTCAAGCCAAGGATGGAGCCCTCCGGGAGGTCCCGGCCGGCCCCGCCCGGCGCGCCGGATGCGCCCCTCGAATCAAGCCCTCACCCGTCCCGCCGCCAGGACCGAGACCGAAGAGGGCAACGCCCGTTCGATTGCCTCGATGCAGGCGAGCGCCGTTTCTCCCGTCGTTATCAAATCGTCTATCACTATGATATCTCTATGGGTGGGAGGATCGAGCCTCGAAAGGCTGAAGGCGCCGTCCACGTTCGCGGATCGATCCCGCGATTCGAGCGTCGATTGGCTCTTCGTGTTCCTGATCCTCTCGAGGAAGCGCGAATCGACCTCGAGCCCGAGCCTCTCGGCGACCTCCCCGGCGAGAAGAGACGCCTGGTTGTAGCCGCGCGAGCGCTCCCGCGAAGGATGGAGCGGCACGGGAACGAGGAGCGGATCGAACGAATCGCGGCCTCGAAGGCCCGCGATGTGGTCTTCGAGGGAACGCGCCATCCACCACGCCAGCGCCGGCACCGCGGTCCTCCCGCCGGCGAATTTGAGAAAGCGCACGAGGGCGAGGAGCTCGTCATTCGTGAAGAACGGCGCGATGACGCGTATGGGCGTTCCGGCGCCCCCCGGGCGGGCGAGGAAACCGCCGGAACCGGCCGGCTCGAGCTTCAACCAGCATCCCGGGCACAGGACGTCCGCCGGCACGGAAACCAAAGCCGAGAGCTCGAGCTTGAAATCGGCGGCGAGGAATTCGCTCATTCGATTCGACAAGCCGGCATGCGCCCCGGATCGCTCGAAGAGGTCGAAGGATTCGAGCCCCCGGGCGCAGACGAGACACGAGCGAGGAATGAGAAGATCAAGGAGAAAAGAGAAAAACCCCTCCACCGCACCGCCACCCTTCGCCCCTACTCGCGGGCTCGCGCTCGCATATCGGGAGGAGGGACCTTCCCCCGACACGGACGCGCCGCGGATCGCGTTCCCCTGCTCGGACGTCCGGGACCATGCCCTACACCGCCGCTCTCTTCGCCTTTCGGGCCCGCGCCGAGAGCCAGCCGAGAATGATCACGCCGGCTGCGATGAGACACAGGCTCATGAGCTGGCTCACCGTCATGAGACGTCCGAAGCGCGCGGAGCTCTCATAGTATCGAAAGAAGTCGATCGTATAGCGGCCGGCGCCGTACAGAATGCACAGGATGCCGAAGGTGAACCCCGTGAAAGGACTTTTCCGGTCGACGAGGAGAAGCGCCCCCGCCATGACAAGACCGTACAGCGAGTCGTAGAGCTGCGTCGGATGCACGGGAAGACCCGGGCAGTAGTACCCGGCGGGAGAATGGGGCGGAAAGACGATGCCGAAGATCGAGCCGGTCGGTTTGCCGAAACAGCAGCCGCTGAGGAAACAGCCGATCCTCGTGAAAAAGAAGCCGAGCGCGATCGAGGGGGCGCATGCATCGGCGACGAGGAAAAACGGAAGATTCCTCCTTCCCAGGAATATGATCGCACCGGCGAGGGCGAGGATAAAGCCTCCGTAGAAGGTGGCTCCCCCCTGCCAGAGCGCGACGATGTCGAGGAGGCTGTGATAATCCGCGCGATGCGTGAGGATGTAGAGCGTTCTCGAGCCGATCACGGCGGCGAGGATGAGGATGATGCTCATATCGAAGAGGTTTTCCTGCTTGATCCCCCGACGCTCGGCGCGCTTCGCCGCCAAGAGAATACCCAGCCAGAAGCTCAGCGCGAGCATGAAGCCGTACGAGTATATCTTGAATCGCCCGATCTCGATCAGGATGGGATGCATCCGGCCCTCCTAGTATTCGTAGAAGCGCATACTGAAGTTGAGAAGCACACCGACGAGAAAACAGCTTACGACCATCGAGGAGCCGCCGTAGCTCACGAAGGGAAGCGGGAGCCCCGTCACCGGCGTGAGCCCCGTCGTCATCCCGATGTTGATAACGACGTGGAACGCGAAGTACGAGCAGATGCCGATGCACGCGAGCGAGGCGAACCGGTTCTTCAGCTTGGTGGCGAGGTAAAGCCCGCGGATGACAATGATGGAAAAAAAGACGAGAACGACGAGCGCTCCGAGAAATCCAAGCTCCTCCGAAATAACCGAATAGATAAAATCGGAATGGCGCTCGGGGAGGAACGCGAGGAGCTTGTGCGTGCCGTGCAGGAATTTCTTTCCCATGAAGCCGCCCGACCCGATCGCGAGCTTCGACTGGTAGACCTGCCATCCCGAGCCGAGGATGTCCGATTCGGGGCGCAGAAACGTGAGGATGCGCTTCTGCTGGTACGGCTCGAGCCTGTTCCACGCCATCGGCACGAGGAGCATGACCCCGAGATTCATCGCGACGAGGGCGATGCTTCGGAAGAGATCGCGCCGGCGGCGGTACGCGGCGACGAGGATCACGATGAAAAAGAGGAGGAGAATGTACGGGTATCCCCCGTGCTCCATCGCCGTCGCGCTGTAGATCGTCAGCAGTGCGCTCGCGAGCGGCGTCATGAAAAGAATGAGGAGGCTCTCGTCGATGCCGCGCCAGTAGAGGATCGGAAAGAGGAGCCCGAGGTACACGAGCGCCGTGCCGAGATCGGGCTCCTTCATGACGAGGAGGAACGGCACGACCGCGATCGCGGCGCCGATGGCGAGCACGCGGAAGCCGTCGGGCCTGTTGCGCTTTTCCGCGAGGAAGCGAGCGAGGATGAATATGACCGCTATCTTCATGAATTCGCTCGGCTGCAAGTTGAAACCGCCGATGTCGATCCAGCGATGTGCGCCCTTCACGGCGGGCGCAAAGAGAACGCCGACGAGGAGCACAAGACCGATTCCGTAGAAAATGACGGCCATCCCCTCGTAATACCGGAAGGGCACGAGGCACGCGACGGCCATAACGACGAGCCCGATGAGCACCCACAGGAGCTGCCGCGCGAGAACGCCCGTTTTTGCGGGCCCGACGGCGTCCCGGAACTCCTCGGGAACGTGTTCGATCGAATAGAGCGTGAGGCACCCCATCACGATGAGGAGCAGCGCAGGGACCAGAATCAGCCAGTCAAAATCGTGAAAGTACCTCTCCCTCACGACGCTATCTCCCCCCCGCGGGCGCCCCGAGAGCCACCGCACCCGTACCCCCGAGCGGATTGAAAAAGGCGGAGAACACCTGCTTCGCAATGGGCGCGGCCATGGAACCGCCGTGCCCCGCGTTTTCCATCACGATTCCGATGCAGATGACCGGATCTTCGGCCGGAGCGTACGCGACGAAAATGGCGTGATCCTGACCGTGCGGGTTCTGGGCGGTGCCCGTCTTGCCCGCGACCGAAATCCCGGGAATCGCGGCGGCCCTTCCCGTTCCCCAATCGCTTTCGACCACGCCCCGCATCGCTTCCCGGATGAGTCCCAGGGCGTCCTGGTTCACTTCGACAGTCGGCACCGCGGCGCTCCTCGCGGTGAATACGACCTTTCCTTCGGGATCGAGTATCTTTTTCACGACGTGCGGATGGATTTTCTTTCCACCGTTCGCGAACCGGGCCGCGAGCACGCAGAGCTGTATGGGGGTCGTGAGGATTTCCCCTTGCCCTATCGAATAGTTGAGGAGCAGCCCCCTCGACCAGCCTCGTTTCCCGAACAGGCGGTCGAGATACGCCCGATCGGGAAGCACGCCGGACACCTCGCTCGGGAGATCTATCCCCGTCTTCTTACCGAGCCCGAGGAGGCGTCCCGCCTCGGCGAATTCGTCGACCGAGAGCTTTTCGCCGAGCTGGTAGAAGAACACATCGCACGACTGGATGATCGCCATGTCGAGTTGGAGCGAGCCGTGCCCCTTCGCCTGCCAGCATTTGAAATAGCGATTCCCGAACTGCAGGCCGCCGAAACAAGGCCGCTGGTACTCATGCTCGGAGATCCTGCCGTTCGTCAGCGCCGCGTACGCCGTTACGAGCTTGAACACCGAGCCGGGAGGATACCTCGCCTGTACGACCCGGTTGAACATCGCTCCCGCCGGATCCTCGAAGAGCTGCTTCCACGTCTCGTCGCTCACGCCCTCGATAAACATGTTCGGATCGTATGTCGGCCTGCTCACCGCGGCGAGGATTTCCCCGGTACGGGGATCCATTGCGACGAGCGCCCCGCGTTCCCACTGGAACGCCGCCTCCGCGGCGCGCTGGACGTTGAGATCGACCGTGAGGTAGATGTCGTCTCCCGGGACGCTCGACCGGGCGCCGCCGAGACGCTCGATCTCGTCCTCGTTCATGAGCGCGCTCACTTCCCCGACATGCGTCCCCTCGACGCTGATGCCGACGATGCGGACGCCGTCCGTGCCGCGGAGGTACCTCTCGCAGGCGAGCTCGATGCCGGTTCTGCCGAGGATGTCCCCCTGCTCGAGATCGTCGGAGCTGGCGACCTCTTCTTCGGTCACCTCCCCGACGTAGCCGAAGACGTGCGCGGCGAGCATCCCTTCGGGGAAATAGCGGCGCTGCTCCATGTCGAGCTTGAAGAACGAGAGGAGCTCCCGGTTCTCCCGGAGGACCGATATCTGTTCCTTGTCCGCCGCCTGCACGACGATCATTTCCCTGCCGTCGGGGTAGCGCTTCATCCAGGCGTCGAGGTCGCCCTGGATTTTGGCGGGATCGAGCCCGAGCCACCGACATGCGATGCCGAGGAGCTCGCGCCGCTTGGCGGCGCGATTCGGCAGAACGCTGATCTGGTAGATGGGCATGTTGACGACGAGCTTCGAGCCGTCGCGCGCGCGGATGATCCCGCGCGGCGCGATGATCCGTTCCCGCTGAAGCTGGTTCGAGAACGAGAGCTTCGTGTAGTAGTCATGGCGGACCACCTGGAGCACGAAGAGCCGCACCAGGAGGAGCGCAATGACCCCGACGAGAATCATCGAAAGCGTGCGCCGCCGCAGATCGAGAATCGATTCTTCGTGGCGATCAATGTCCGACACCGGGCCGCACCACCCTTCGCGTCAGGAGCTCGAGGAGCCCGAAGATGAACACCCCGACGAGCGCCGAGTACAGCGCCGAAAGGAGGGAGTAGCGAAAGAACGAAACGAATATCTCCCCGATGGAAAAGGAGGTCGCGATAGGAAGCACGATGATATCGTTGAGAAGACAGGCGGCGAAGATGATAAAACCCTTGTAGAGCACGTTCTCGGGAAGAAGTCCCCCGCCGAGGCGCGAGACGCCGTAGGAGAGGACCGACTTCGAAAGCGCATTCATCCCGAGGAACGATGCATTCCCGAGATCCTGGAGAAAACCGAGGAGAAATCCGATGACGACGGCCGGCACGGGACCGCGTTCGAGAACGAGGGACACGATGAGAATCACCATGAGGTCGGGGGCGCATCCCGCGACCGCGATCCGGTGGATCGCGGTCATCTGGATGACGAATACAACGAGCGCGACAAAAATGATCCGTGCGATGTTCACCGCTCACCTCTTGCGGATGCGCCTCTGCTCGAGCTTGTCGATCTCATCGAGGATACCCGTATCGTTCCATTCGCGGGCGCCCGTCACGATGAAGAGCTCCTCGAGGGCATTCAGGTTGGCAAAGCTCGCGATGCGCACCCGTTTCGCGATTCCGCCCTTCTCGTCCGCGATCTGGAACACGCTGCCCACGGGGAAGCCCCTCGGGAACAGCAGGCCGAGACCGCTCGTGAGGAGCGTATCCCCCATCCGGACGTCCTCTTCCTTCCCAACGTACTCCAGCCTGAAAAAATTCCCCCGGTCCCATTCGAGCATCCCGACGACGCGGCTCCGGCGATTCGTGCAGCTCACCGAGATCGATTTGTTGTTGATGAGAAGCACCTGCGACGCCGCGGGGAATACCTGCGAAACGCGGCCGACGAGACCCCGGTAGCCGACGACGGCCATGCCGACCCGCACCGAGTCCGCGGCTCCCCGGTCGACCATGATCGAGTGAATGAATGAGGTCGACGAACGGGCGGTCACCTCGCACGGGAGGAACCGGAAGAACGAGTCCTCTTTCAGATCGAGGAGCTTTCGCAGGCGGTTCCGCTCCACGCCGAACTGCAGCAGCCGCTCCCGCTCCTGATAGAGGGTCGCGACCATCGCGCGGAGCTGGGCGTTCTCCTCCCTGAGCGCTTCAACCGAAGCGAAGGATCCCGTCACCCGGTTCACCGGATAGAGAAGAACGGAGGTGATGGCGCGCACAGATCGTATCTGACTCTGCTCACCGAGCGAGAGGAGCACAATCGCGAGCGCGACGGCGACCGCCAGGACCGTCTTGTCGAGATGCTTGTCGAAGAGGAATGAGAAAAAATGCATTCTTAGAACCGGGAGCTCTTCAAGATGATTCGCTCATAATGATGCAGGTTTGAAAGGACCTTGCCGCACCCGAGAACAACGCACGTGAGGGGATCCTCGACGACGTTGATCGGGAGGTTCGTCTCCTCCTTGAGGAGGACGTCGAGCCCGCGCAGGAGCGATCCCCCACCCGTCATCACGATCCCCCGGTCGACGATGTCGGCGGCGAGTTCGGGCGGCGTTTGTTCGAGCGCGGTCTTGACGGCGGCGACGATCTGGGCGAGCGTCTCGGCGAGCGCTTCGCGGACCTCGGCGCTCGATATCTTGAGGGTTTTCGGAATCCCCGAGACGAGGTCCCGCCCCTTGATCTCCATTTCCTCCTCTTTCTTGAGTTTCGTGGCTGAGCCGATCACCATCTTGACGTGCTCGGCGGTCTGGTCGCCGATGAGGAGGTTGTACGCTTTCTTGATGTGAAGGACGATCGCCTCGTCCATCTCGTCCCCGGCGATGCGGATCGACATGTCGGTGACGATACCGTTCAGGGCGATGACCGCAATCTCCGTCGTGCCCCCCCCGATGTCGATCACCATGTTTCCCGACGGCTTATCGACGGGAAGCCCGACGCCGATTGCGGAAGCGACCGGTTCCGAGATGAGGTAGACCTCGCGCGCGCCCGCGTTCTGGGCCGAATCCGTCACGGCGCGGCGCTCGACCTCGGTGATCCCCGACGGCACCGCGATCACGATCCGGGGCCTGATGAAGAAGCGTTTCTTCTGGGCTTTCCGGATGAATTCGCGAAGCATCACCTCGGTGATCTCGAAATCCGCGATCACGCCGTCCTTGAGCGGACGGATCGCGACGATGTGATCGGGGGTCTTGCCGATCATCGCCTTCGCCTCGGCCCCGACCGCGTAGACCTTCTTCGTCTTTTGTTCGACGGCGACGACGGACGGCTCATTGAGGACGATGCCTTGCCCCTTCACGTAGACGAGGGTATTCGCCGTGCCGAGATCTATCGCGATATCGTTCGAAAAGTAATTCGCCAAACGGTCCAGCAAGAGGAACCCCCGCTTTCCCTCACGCAATGAGACCCCGCTCGCGCATGCTGATGAACCGGTCGCCCCCGATGACGATGTGGTCGACGAGCTCGATTCCCATAAGCTCCCCGCATTTCACGAAGCGGAGTGTGAGCTCCGTATCTTCCGTGCTCGGTTCAGGGCTCCCGGTCGGGTGGTTGTGAACGAGTATGATCCCCGCCGCACTCGCCCCGACCGCCGCCTTGAAAAGCTCACGGGGATGAACGAGCGCCGCATTCAACGATCCCACCGCGACCGTCACGATCTTGCGGATGTTGTTCTTCGTGTCGAGGAGAACCGCCTTGAAGTGCTCCCGATCGAGCTCGCGCATCTCGGGAACCATGAGCGCGGCCACATCCTCCGGCGCCCTCACCTTCCGAATCGCGCCCTCCCGAATCGAGAGAATGCAGCGTCGCCCGAGCTCGAACGAAGCCTTGAGCCTCACGGACGCTGCGGGCCCCACGCCCTCGAACGCCATGAGCTCCTCGACCGTCGCGCTTCCGATTCCCGGAAGACCACCGAAGTGATCCATCAGTTCCTGGGCAATCGCCCCACCCGAACGATGGTTCCCGACCCCGATGACGAGAGCGATCAGCTCCGTCTCACCCGAGCATTCGAAACCGCGTAATATACCCCTCGATCTCAGCTCCCCAAGTGACGATTTCCCGACACCCACAAACCACACCACCCCGCACCGACGGCTGAAACCTAACAGAAGCTCATTCGCATCGCAAGCTATTTTGCCACAACCGTTGAAAAGTGCAAATCATTTTTTCTCAACCGTCGACAAACATGGATCGGCGCGTTTCAGGCGCTCGATCTCCACACGCGCAAACTCGGCCCACCGGTCCGAGGCGTACTCCGCGACGAGCCGCGAATAACAGGAAAGCGCCTCCCGCGGATCCCTGAGACGCTTCTCGAGGATGCCCGCCATCCTGAGGAGCACGAACGGGGCATCCTCCGAGAGCGGGTATTGCCACACGAAATGCTCGTACGCGTTCATGGCCGATCGATACTTGAGCGTCCGCTCCATCCCGCAGGCGAGATCGAGATGGAGAGGCTCCGGAAGCGCGAAATTCGGTATGTGCCGCATCGCCTCGTCGAAAAACGCCTCCGCCGCGTCGCGCTCGCCTCTATCGAGCGAGATCCGCACCGCGTCCGAGTAGTGCTCCCGGGAGCACACCGTGTCTCCCCCGGCGAGAAGCGCGCGGGCGAGCCCGGCGCGCGCCTGAGCATCCTCCGTCTTGAGGGAGAGATACTCAGAGTACTCCGCCTGCGCCCCGAGCCAGTCAGCCTTCTCAAAATGCCGCCGGGCCGCGACGAGATGCCCCTCCGCGCGCGCTTCCGCGTGCGCCTTGAAGCACAGCGCGAGGATGATGCCGGCGGCGAAACCGCCGAGGTGGACGCTGTACGCGACACGCATTCCGCCCGTGCCAAGCTGCATCACCGTGCGAATCCCCTGGAGGGCGAACCAGAAGATCACCGCGAAAACGATCGAGACGTACGTTCTCCCCGCCCGGTTCACGCCTTGAAACGGCATGAAGACCCAGTAGGCGACGCGCACCCTGCTGAAATACAGGCGCACGAGGTAGGCGCCGAGGATGCCGGATGTCGCTCCCGAAGCGCCGATGACGCCGTACGGGAGGTATTGAGGAGAGTAAAGGGCCGTGAGGGCGACATGCGTATAGGCTCCCGCGGCGGTCGACAGCGCGAAGACGGCATAGAACCTCGCCGAGCCGAGCCGGTCTTCGAGCGGCGGCCCGAAAACAAGAATGTAAACGAGGTTTCCGATGAGATGGAACCAGCCGCCGTGCAGAAAGGCATGGGTGATTGCAGTGGCGAAGGTCGGCGCGATCGGCTGAAAGGTCAGGAATGTGAGATCCCACCAGGACCCGACCGGCTTGTAATGATATAGAAAGAAAAGAATTACGGAAGTAATACAGATAAAAAACGTTACGAACGGCCTCTTCCGGGTGACGACGTCGAGCCCGATAGGAATGTAGTAGAAAAAGTACATGCTCCCCCTTGCTGACGCAAGACAAGGGGTACCGTGCAAGTACCAGACCAGAAGGGGGGAAAAAAAGGGGGCTTCGAAAAGCCCCCCTCTCTTTCGGATTGTTCCGGCTTGCTCTAGAAGTGATACGCCGCAGTCAGCTTATAGATCGGAGCATCATAGTAACCGTCAAAGCCCTGGTAGCCGGTAAGCCAGTAACCAAGATTGAAGGGAAGGTCGTTGCTGATGACCGCATCGACATCGAAGTCGCCGAAGTGGAAGCCGAGCCCCATCCAGTAATCGAAGAAGCTACCGGTGGAGGTGGTGATTGCTTTTGTGGTTTCATCATCCACTGTCTCCTCGGCCTCGTACTTGTTCTTGTAGAAACCCTTCTCGGCACCCGCCCGGAACGTCAACCAATCCTTGAGGTCGCTTTCGAGGGCGAGGTGGAAGATCGGCATACCCGTGCTCGTATTGCTTGCGGTGACGCCCTCCGGAGGATCGGACGGTTCGGTCTTATCATAGGAGTACGGCTCCACCGCGAAGATCAGGAGGTTGTCCTCGTTGACCTTGATGTTGGCGCCGAGGCCGAAGGTGAACATCGTGCCCTTGTCACCGTAGTGGCTGTCTTTCCAGTCGGCGGAGTCGGCCTTGAGGCTGAAGTCGAAGGAGCGGTAGCTGATGTAGGGAACCCAGGTGATCGTTTCGTTCCATTCGTAGAACATGCGACCCCTGACACCCAGCATCGTGTTGGCATCCTGCGTTACCTCGCCGTAGCCGTAGTAGGGGTAGTAGTTAACCTTTTCCGTCTGGCTCCCAATGTTGTAATCGAACGCGAGGTCCGTGTACGCCTTCTCGCCGAGGTCGAACCGGATGCCGGCGCCGATGGTCGTATAGGCGATCTTGTCCTCATACGTCGTCTCGGTCTCGTCCTCGTTCTTATAGCTGCCGTCCGACCGGTTGAAATACAAGCCGAGGGACAGCTTTTCCATCGGATAGGCATAAAGAACGGTCCACTTGTTCGAGACGGACTGCCTGAACACGCCTTCGTTGCTCCAGCCGTAGCCGTCGGTATTGAGCGGCGCGCCGTAGCCGTAGAAGAACATCGCGAGCGTGCCGTACTTTCCGTCCGAGCCGAGACCGTACGAGGCGCCCATGTAGGTATAGTAACTGCCGGGCCCGTCCTCCGCCACGGCCTTGGAGCTGGCACCAAGGTCATAGTAGTAATAGTAGTCGAGGCCGATCCACACAGTATTGCTGTATGACGGGAGCGTTGCGTACCACGAGAAGATGTTGTAGTCATCTTCGATATAATTGCCGACGCCCCCGAGGGCTATCTGCCGCGCATCGGTAGCCAGTGCAGGAACGGCAGCGGCAACTACGAAGAGGACCGAAAGCATAACTGCAAAGAATTTACTCATTACAAACCCCCTGTAAGATATCTCCCTATCGGGAAGAACGCCTTCAGGATACTCTCTCTCTATACAATCGCAGACGCGAGCGAATGAGATTCTTGGTTTCTTCATTTTCCCTTGCGCCTAAAGAGGCGCTTACGTGTCTCCCTCGGCTTCCCCCTTTCTCGATAAGGCCTCAAGACCCTTGGTGTTTGCGGCTCTTGCCGCAAGCCCGCTTCTCAAAACCTTGTCAATGAAAGATCTTATCCTAGTGCTTCCGGCAACCCCCTCTCAATGAACCTCGAACCCTCTTGCTTTTTTGGGCGTTAACGTAATGCAGCCCAACGAGTATTGTCAACAATTTTTTATCATTTTTCCAAATATTTTATCGCCTCCCTTTTTTGAGCAAGGGACAGGCATTTCCCTTTTCCGTATTCTTACCGCAAAACGGCGCGGGCGAAAAGAAATATTTTTGCAAATCTTTCGTCGTACCGGTCGTCTCCCGCGAGCAGGCTGTTGATCCTCACCTCGCCGTACGCATGGATGAAGCGCGCGTTCCCCATGCCTATCGCAACGTGGCCGACCTTTCCCCCTTCGCCGAAGAAGAGGAGGTCCCCCGGCGCCACGCTCTCGATGCTCTCCCGGGGAATGAAGGCGCCGACGAGGGCCTGCCTGTCGGAATCGCGCGGGAGGGCCACACCTTCCATGAGAAAGACCCGCTGCACGAGGCCCGAGCAATCGAAACCTTTCGGCGTCGTGCCCCCCCACAGGTACGGTATCCCGAGGAAGCGCATTGAGCGCTGCACGAGGCGCTCCCGGTCGGGTTCCAGCCGAGCGTCCACGTCGGCACAAAACTCCTCCCGCATGAACCCGCTCCTCCCGCCGGGGAGCGCCACCGCGCGAAAGGAACCGCTCGCCGGAGCCGCGATGAGCCGCGTGCCCGCGACCGCCTCCGAGACGGGCAGGCTCTTCTCATCGGGCGCGGACAGGATGTAGGCGACGTTTGCCGTGACGAGGGTGCGCGCCCCATTACCGTACGCGGCGACCTCGCCCGCATCCGTTTCGTGAACGTACCAGGATCGTATCCAGCCGTGGTAGCCGTCGCCCAGGCAGACGAGGTGCCAATCGCCTTCCGTCTTCAGCAGGTGGGCCGCCTCCCCCATGATGAGCTGGGTACAAAGCTCCGCGGAATGCGCGCTCTCGCGCCTCACGTCGGCGACGCTCGACACGACCCAAAGCGGACGGCTTCTATCGGGAGCGAGGAGCGTGAGCCTCACCGTGAGACCGTCACCCGAGACGAGCGAGACACGACACCCCTCGGCCTCCCGCACGGAAAAGCCCTCGAGGCGGCGGGGAAGCGTGCGCCACACTTCCTCGCAGGTGAGCTCGATTTCGAACACCGCCGCCTCGCGCGGAATGAGCTTCGCATAGCTGAAACGCCAGTCGAGCCCGCATTCCTTCTCCGCGGCGGCGATCGCTTCATACATCCGCTTCAACGTGTCCGGCATTCATCGACTCCCTTCGGCTGCATCCGCCGCCCGGCCGGCCGCCACGATCATGGACTTTGCGAAAGCCGGCGCGAGACGGGGATTCAGGGCGTCCCTGATTCCGTCGCCGATCAGGTTGAGCGAGCAGACGGTCAGGGTGAGAAAGAGCCCGGGGAAAAAGGTGAGCCAGGGCGCCGTCCGCAGAAAGGCGATCCCGCTCGAGATCATCCCTCCCCAGCTCGGGGCCGGGGGCTGGACGCCGAGCCCGAGAAAGCTGAGAGAAGCCTCCGCCATGATCGTCATCCCGAGGCCGAGGGTGTAGACGACGAAAACGGGCGCGAGGCACTGCGGCACAATGTGCCTGAACAGGATCGCCGGGTGGCTCGCGCCCGAGGCACGGGCCGCCTGCACGTACTCCCGTTCCTTCACCGACAGCACCTGGGCGCGGACGAGCCGCGCGACGGAGGCCCACCCGACCACCCCGAGCGTCACAAAAAGCGACACCATCCCGGGGGAAACGACCGCGATGATCGCGATGAGGAGCAGCAGCGTCGGGTACGCGAAAGTGATGTCCGCGAGCCTCATGAGAATCGAGTCGATGCGGCCGCCGAAGTACCCCGCGAGCGCGCCGAGAAAAAGTCCGATCACGAGCGAGATGGTGCGCGCGAGAAACCCGACGCCGAGTGAGATGCGCGCCCCATACAGAACGCGCGAGAGGACGTCCCTCCCGAACGGATCGGTGCCGAACGGGTGGTGGAGCGACGGCCGCGCGAGCGCCGCGTCGAGGTTGATTTCGTTGGGGGGCGCCGACGCGAAGAATCCCGCGCACAGGGAGCCTGCAAGGATGACGACGAAGACGGCGAGCCCCGCCGTCGCGACACGCATGCGCGAGAGTCTCCGCCAGAAACCGGCCCGGGGGTTCATCGCTCGCCTCCTTCCGAACGGATGCGCGGATCGATAGCCCCGTAGCTCAGGTCTATCGCGAGGTTCACGAGAACGAACAGCACCGCCATAAAGAGCACGGCTCCCTGGATCACGGGGAAATCGCGCTTGAGAATCGCCTGCACGACAAACCGTCCGAGGCCGGGCCAGCCGAAGATCGACTCGGTGAGGACTGAACCGCTCAGGTAGCTCCCGAAATCGGCGCCGACGATCGTCAGGACGGGGATGAGCGCATTGCGCATGACGTGCTTCGACAGGATGACGCGCTCGCCGAGCCCCTTCGCCCGGGCCGTCCGCACGTAATCCTCCCCGAGCGCGTCGATAAAGCCCGAGCGCGTGACTCGCGCAATCGTCGCCATCGAGGCGAACGACAGCGTGAGCGCCGGAAGGATGAGATTCCGGATCGAGCCTCCACCGTATCCCGACGGCGGAAGCACGCGGAGCTTGATGGCGAACAGGTAGATGAGAAGAAGGCCGAGCCAGAAAACGGGCATCGAGACGCCGACGAGCGAGACGGTCATGAGAATCCTCGAAAGAACGGGGTGAGCGCCCCACGCGGCCAACACCCCGATCGCGATTCCGCACACAATCGCGATGGCCATGGCGCTCAGGGCGAGCACGAGCGTCCGCGGGAACCGCTCACGGATCCCCTCGGTGACGGGGCGCCGCGTCACGAAGGAGTCCCCAAGATCGAATCGCGCGAGGCGGCCGAGAAAATCGACGTACTGCACGACGAGCGGCCGGTCGAGACCGAGCTCCGCGCGCATTCGCACGAGCGTCTCTTCGTCGTAGCGCTCCCCCGCGATAGCGCGGACCGGATCGCCCGGCACGATGTACATGAGCACGAAGGTCAGGGTCGCCACCCCGAGCAGGATCGGCACGAGAAGGAGCAGGCGCTTCAGAACAAAGGTGCGCATTGCCGGAAAGCCCCCCGCCTCAGACGCCCACGTCGAGAAAGCGCTGACCGTTGAAGATGAGCGGAATCCGGTATCCCGTGAGGCGCGGGCTCACGACCTCGTATTTCTCGGGAAACCAGAGAAAAAGCCACGGGGCATCCCCATACACGATCTCTTCCGCGGAACGGTAGAGCTCCCAGCGCTCCGCTCGATCCATGCACATCGAGGCGGCATCGAGCATCGAATCGACTCCCGCGTTCCGGTAGCCGGTCCGGTTGCCGCTTCCCCCGATGTTCGACGAATGGAAGAGCGGCGTGAGGAAATTCTCCGCGTCGGGGTAATCGGCGAGCCAATCGAGGAAGAATGCATCCGGTGTGCCCTGGTCGACCGCCTCCTTGAACGCCCCCCACTCCCGTGTGACGAGCTTCGCCGTGATCCCGATCTCCGCAAGGTAGCCCTGCACGCTTTCGAGCACCCGCCCCGCCTCGGGATTCTCGCGCTGCCATATCTCCATCGCAAACCCGTTCGGGTACCCCGCCTCGGCGAGAAGGGCCCTCGCCCGCGCAGGGTCGTACGGATATCGCTCCGCCGGCCCGGGGGACAGGCGCAGGCTCGGAGGGATCACCCCGCGCGCACGTTTCCCCGCCCCGAAGAGCACGTGCACAACGATCTTTTCCACGTCGACCGCCAGGTTCATCGCGTGCCGCACGCGCGGATCGGTGAACGGGGGCTTTCTCGTGTTGAGCCCGATATAGACGACCCTGAGCTCCTCCTTCCAGAGCAGCGGCGTGCCCGCGGCGCGCCAGTGCTCGAGCTCGGCGCGGGGGACCTCGAGAACGTCGAGGCTGCCGGTCTCGAACTCGGCGATCTGCGTCATCTGCTCCGGGATGATGCGGAACGAAAGCCCCTCGAGCGCGGTTCGCGGTCCGGGCCAGCCGGGATTCGGAACGAGAAGAATCTCGTCGCCTTCCGCCCACGAGGAGAGCATCCACGGCCCGCTCCCGCAGGGCGAGCGGCCGTATCCGGCCCCGAGCCGCTCGATCTCCTCGCGGCAGACGACGCCTGCCGCGCTCATGGCGAGGAGCCCGAGAAAATGCGCGACGGGACGCTCGAGCTCCATGACGACCGTCGAATCGTCGATCGCCCGCACCGCCTCGCCGTCCCACCGCCCTCCCCCGTGAAAGCCGGCGGCGCCGCGCAGGGGCTTGAGGAGCCACCACCGGGGGGAAACGGTCGCGGGATCGAGGAGGCGCCGCACGGAGTACACGATATCGGCCGCCGTCACGCGCCGCCCGTTGGAGAATCGCGCGGCTCCGAGATGGAAAACGTACCGGCGCCCTTCGTCGAGGATTTCCCAGCTTCGCGCGAGATCGGGAACGATCTCGGCGTCGGGATCGAAGGCGACGAGATTCGAATGAATGAGGGATGAGAGCTTTCCCGATGAGAAATCGACCGAAAAGGCGGGATCGAGCGTCGTCGGCTCCGTTTGAAGCGCGAGCCGGATCGTGGCGTCATGCCCCTGCCGCGAACAGCCCGGGGGGACGCACGCGAAACAGAGCAGCAGGATTATGAAGCCGGCACGATACATTCCGCTCACACCGGTCAGATCATCTCGGTCGTGACAAGGCGGTACTCCCCGGTTCCGATCGCATCCTCGAATATGTAGACGATGCCTTTCGAGTTGTAGTACCAGAGGACGTAGCTCCTCCCCAAGCGGCTTTCCTGCCGATCCTCCACCTTGTCGGGGCTTCCGTTCTTCAGATACGTCTTCCCCATGTCCGTTCGCCAGCCCGGCTGATGCTTCGAGAAGGACGCGAGAACGTGCTTCAGCCGCTGGAGAAACTCGCCGAACGCCTCGTTCGATTCGGTCGATCGTGTCGGATCACGTTTCCGCCAGAAGCGTGCCCATGCGTTCACGCGCTCGGCGGGAGGCGCGTCCGCGATCAAACGAGCGTCCTTCTCATCGGCAACGATCGAGAGCAGCTCGACGAGGTCGCCGATGTGCTCGCCGAGAAGTCCCCGGTTGAAAAGGACGGTGAATCTCCCCTGCGATTCGCTCCTTTGCTCACCGTCGAGCGTCCCCGCGACAACGTCGATCCCGTATGAGCCGATGCCGAGGTTGTCGATGTTGATGTCGAGGCAGAGCGCCGCGCGGCCGCTTTCGATGCGATCGAACACCTTTCTCGCGTAGAGCACGATGATCCCCCGGGTGTTCCTGACGCGGGCCGTGAGGGCGAGGGGCTTTTGTTCCCGCGTCGAAGGGGTCACGAGGTTATAGACGATGCGCGCCCACCCGTTGAAATCCCCGTAGATCCCGCCGGGGTTGATGCGCGTCGTTTCGCCGGCGGACGGCGGACATATCGAGACGGAGATCTCCCCTTCGCGGGGTTTCTCCGAGAGCGAATCCCCCGGATGCGTCCGGAAGACAGGTGCCGAAATCTCGAGCCTTCCCTTTCCCCCCTCGACCACGCGTACCGCCTGCTCCTCGGTGAAGCGACGCGAGGTATCGATGACTTCGATCGTCACTACGGCCCTGTACGCGCCGGGGGCGACGGAGAATGCCCTTCGCGAGCTCGCCGCGAACGCCGCGGAGGTCGTCTCCTTGAAGTCGCCCGTGGAGACCGATTCCTCCCACACCTCGCCGCGCACCCGTTTCCCGTGCGAGTCCTTGAGCTCGAGATAGACGCGGTAGCGCGACTCGTACCGCTGGCCGCGCATGAAGAAGACGAGCCGCCGGTAGGGTATCGAGGCGTTCACGATGATGGCCGGCCGGAGGCTGTCGCCGAATTCCTGGCTTATCGAGAGCTCGAATGCCGTCTCCCGGTCCGGCCGGTCGAAATCGACCTGGCCGGAGGCCGGCGCCGAAAGGGTCGAAAACGCCATGATCGCAAAGCTCGTGAAAAGGGATTTTTGGAGCACTGCGCACCTCTCCCGTCGCGTGCCGCCTGCACGCGGTTTCTCGAATCCGGTAGAGCACAGTATAGTCGCCGGCCCCGGCCCTGTAAAGACATTACGCCCGATGCGGCGGGAGGCTCATTCGTACCGGAGGGCGACAATCGGATCCATCTTCGCGGCCCGGTTGGCCGGGTACATGCCGAAAATGATTCCGATCCCCGCGGAGAAGACGAACGCGATGATGATCCAGAGAACGGGGAGCGCGTAGGGAAACCGGATGATGTGCGTGACGCCGCGCGCGGCGAGAAGCCCGCAGACGATTCCGAGGACGCCCCCCGCGCCGGTCAAGGTCGCCGCCTCGATAAGGAACTGCTGGAGTATGTCGTGCCGCGTGGCGCCGAGCGCCATCCGCACGCCGACCTCGCGTGTGCGCTCCGTCACCGAGATGAGCATGATATTCATGACCCCGATGCCCCCCACCATCAGACCGATCGAGGAAATGACGACGAGGATAAGCCCGATGTACTTCGTGATGTTGGTGATCATGTCGCGGAAGGCCTCCGAGGAGGTGATATAGAAATCATTTTCCGCGGCGGGATCGACCTTGCGGCGGACGCGCATGAGCGCCGTGATCTCGTCCTTCGCCTCCTCGAGCGTGTACTCGGGCTTCACCGTCGCGACGATCTCATAGTCGTCATACGTGCTCGAATGGTCCTTCTCGAATGTCGTGTACGGGATGACGGCGAAGTTGTCGCTGATGCTTCCGATGAAGTGCCGGCGCGATTGCAGGGTCCCGACGACCTCGTACTCGTAGTTGCCGATGCGCACCCACTTCCCGATCGGATCCATGTTCGGGAAGAGATCCTTCGCCGGCCCGAATCCGAGGACGACGGCGCGCTTGCGGCGCGCGACGTCGAGATCCGTGAGGAAGTGCCCCTCGTCAACCTGGATGCTGAACATGTACGGGAAGTTCTGCGAGGTCCCGACCACCTGTATGAGGTTTGTCCGCTGGCCCTTGTAGCGCAGCACCCGCATCCCCTCCCCGGGGCTCACCTGGAAATCGACCCGCTCGACGCTCCGGCACTGGTCCTGGATAGCCGCCGCATCTTCCGGAGTGAGTTTCTTCCGCCGCATGAGCGCTTCGAAGTCGCGATCCCCCTGCATCGGATCGTATCGCGCGACATGAAGATACGGCCGGTTCGCCGAAAGGATGTCCTGTTGGATGCGCCTCCCGAGGCCCGAGAGCACCGTCACCATGCCGAGCACCGTCATGACGCCGATGGCGACGCCGAGGATGAGGAGCCCCGAACGCATCCGATGCGTGCGGATGACGTGGAGCGCCTGCAGGAGATTCTCCCTCCACAGCTCGCGGCCGAGCCGTCCCTGATCCATACGCGATTCCTGAATCATCGCCGCCGCCTATTCGTAGTGGAGCGCCACGACGGGATCGAGCCTCGCGGCCCGATTCGCCGGGTACGTTCCGAATATCAAGCCGATACAGAATGTCACGCCAAGCCCCGCCATGATCGACCACGGCGCGATGAGGTACGGGAGCGGCGAGACGAGCGATATGATCGCCGCGATCGTGAAGCCGAGGATGATCCCGATCACGCCCCCGATGAGGGAAAGGGTGATCGACTCAACGATGAACTGCCAGATGATGTTCGACCGTCTCGCGCCGAGCGCCTTGCGCACGCCGATCTCGCGGGTGCGCTCCGTCACCGAAACGAGCATGACGTTCATGAGAACGACACCCCCGACAACGAGCGATATCGAGACGATGAAGATCAGGGCGTTGAAGATCGCCTGCGAGATCTTCTGCCAGAGGGAGATGAGCTGCTGCGAGGTCGTGATGCTGAAATCGTTCTCCTCGATCGGGCGGAGCCGGTGTCTGATGCGCATCGCCATCGTCGCCTCGTCGATCGCCTGCTGCATGAGACGGATATCGGCGGCGCGGATCTTGATATCGACCGACCGCCGCGATCCGTACATCTTGAGGTACGTCGTGACGGGGATGTAGACGAAGCGGTTCCGCGAGGAGCCGAGGAGCGTGCCGAGATCCTTCACGACGCCGATGACGGCGAAGTGCCGGTCCCCGATACGGATCTTCCGGCCGATCGCGTCGCGCCCCTGGAAAAAGTGCTCGTAGACGTCCCAGCCGATGACCGCGACCGCCTGGCTGCGCTGGACCTCGAGCCGGGAAAGGTGCGTGCCCGTCGCGAGCTCCGCGTTCTCGAGGAGCGGATACTCGTCCGAACGTCCCTTGATCTCGATATTGTCGATATACGATTCCCGGTAGGTGACTCGATCGGAGCCGCCGATCGACGCTCCGACGACGGAGCTCGAGGGGACCGACCGCCTCAGGTACTCGACGTCCCCGAGCCTGAGAGGCTTGTTGCGCGCGATCGCCTCGAGGAACGCGTCGAGGTCGGTGATCGCCTCGAAGAAATTGATCCGCTCGACGGTGAAAACGTTGCTCCCCTGCTCGGCGACTTCCTCGCTCACGTAGTGATCGATGCCGTTGATGAGCGAAACGACGGCTATGACGGACATCGTCCCGACGATGTTACCGAGAAGCGTGAGAAAGGTGCGCAGCTTGTTGTCCCGAAGGGCACGCAGCGCAATACGGATTCCCTCGAATATGAGCATGGTTCGCGGCGAGGAATCTCTCGACGGGCTATTTCGCCTTTTCCTTTTCCTTGGCGCCCTTTTCGACCTTCCCGGTGATCTTGACCCGCTGGCCGTCCTTGAGCTCGCGGATCGCCTTGAAGTTGCCGCTAACGACCTTCTCGCCCGGTTCGAGCCCCGAGACGACCTGGAAGTACTTCTGGCTCGAGATACCCACCTTGACCGGGCGGAACAGGGCCTTGCCGTCTTTCACGACGAAGACCCCTTCGACCTCGGTTTCGCCCGTCCCGGTCTTCGTCGTGTCCGCATTCGTCGAGTCCGCCGCGGCCTTGTATCCCTTGAGGTCCCGTTTTCTCCGCGCGGTGAGGCTCTGGATGGGAATCGCAGGTGTGCCCTTCGCTTCCGCGACGGTGATCTCGGCGTCGGCCGAGAGACCGGGTCTCACCTTCGGAATGGTATCGAGAATCGTGATGACCACCTTGAAATCGACCCCCTGCTGGGTCGCGGAGGCGCCGGAGACGATCGGGCTGTTGCCGATCTCGGTCACCTCCCCCGTGAACGAGGTATCGGGAAAGGCGTCGAGCGTCACCTTTGCCTTGTCGCCGAGCTTCATGTGCGTCACTTCCGTCTCGTCGACCTCGATCTCGGTCTCTATCGTCGAGAGGTCGGCGATCGTGAGAAGCACGGTGCCGAGGTTGTTGAGCGTCCCCATGATCGCGATTTCGCCTTCCTCGGCGTTGCGGCGCGTGACGATGCCCGACATGGGGGCGATGATCGTCACCTCCTTGAGGCTGTGGCGGGCGCTCTCGAGGTTGGCCCGGTACTGGGCGATATCCTGTATGACCGCCTCGAGCCGGGCGGCCGCGACATCGTAGTTCGTCTTCGCCGCGTCGACCTCCTGGGTCGTCCGGTAGCCTCCCTCGAGGAGCGTTTTCGCGCGCTCGTAGTCGCTCTTCGCCTGGGCCGCCTGCGCCGCCGCCTGTCTCTCGTTCGCCTTGGCGGCTTCGTGCATCGCCTCGATCTGCGCGACGGCCGATTCGAGCTCGACAGGGTCGATCTGGAGCAGGAACTGCCCCTTCTCGACGTATTCCCCTTCCTTCACCGCTACCTTCGTCACCTTGCCGATGTTGCTCGCGCTGATGTCGACCTTCCGTTTCGGGCGAATGCTTCCCGAGGCCGATATCACCATCGTGATGTCACGGCCGACGACCTCCTCCGCCTGCACGGGGAGCGCGCGCTGCTGCCGCGCCTTGAGGTTCACGAGCACGAGGATCACAACGACGACGGCGATCCCGACAAGAAAGAAATACCGTTTCTTCATGGTCCCCCCTTGCGAAAAAAGAGAAGCCCGGAGGCTTCCCGGTATCGGCGATTCCGGGCCCCGTGCGACCCGGTCACGAAGGCTTCTTGGCGCCGTTCTTCACGTCCGAGGCGATCTTCCCGTCGAGGAGCCGCACGATGCGCCGCGTGTGCTCGGCGATGTACTCTTCGTGGGTGACGATCAGGATCGTGTTGCCCGCCTCGTGTATCTTCCTGAAGATGAGCATGATCTCCTCGCCCGTGCGGCTGTCGAGGTTGCCCGTCGGTTCGTCGGCGAGGATGAGGGACGGATTGGTGACAAGGGCGCGCGCGATCGCGACACGCTGCCGCTGTCCGCCCGAGAGCTCGCTCGGGCGATGCGTCGAGCGATCGATGAGCCCGACCGATCGAAGCGCTTCCATCGCCCGCTCCCGCCTAAGAGAAGCGGGAACGCCTCCGTAAATGAGCGGGAGCTCGACGTTCTGGAGCGCCGAGGAGCGCGGCAGGAGGTTGAACGTCTGGAATACGAAGCCGATCTCCCGGTTCCGGATCCGCGCGAGCTCGTCGTCCCCGAGGTTGCTCACGAGATTGCCGTTCAGGTAATAGGAACCTTCCGTCGGTGTATCAAGGCAGCCGAGTATGTTCATGAAGGTCGATTTCCCCGACCCGGAAGGCCCCATGATCGCGACGTATTCGTTTTTCTCCACATCGAGATCGACGCCGGCGACCGCTTCGATCTGAACGACGCCGACCTCGTATATCTTCTTTATGCCCTTGGCCTTTATCAACATGCCCCGTTCCCCCCGTGCAGGTACATTACTGGTATGTCTTTGTTCCCGTCGCCAACGCAAGGTCGGACGTCGCGATGAGAAAGTCGCACTTGGCCTGGATGACGTCCGCCTTCGCCTGGGTGAGGGCGACCTGGGCGTCGATCGTCTCGAGCATCGTTCCCGCGCCGACGCGGTAGCGCTCCTCGGCGAGGCGCAGATCCTCGTTCGCCTGTTCGACGGTCTCGCTCGCGACTGCAATGCGCTCGCGCGCCTGCGTGATGATGAGAACGAGGTTCCTGACCTGCTTCGCCGCTTCGAGCTTCGCCTTCTCGAGACTGTACTCGGCGATCCGGGCGTCGGCTTTCGCCGACCTGACGCTCGAGCTCGTCTGGAAACGATCAAAGATGTTGAGGCTCAGGTATCCCGTGACGGCCCAGGAATATTCGTTCTTGAAGAAGTTGAGATTTTCAGCCATTGCGCGGTCGTTCCAGCCATACCCGAACGAGGCGCCGAGGGAAGGAAGCCACCCGCTCCGCGCGGCCGAGATACCCATGCGCGCCGATTTGATATTGTACTCGAGGCTCTTGAGGTCCGGGCGATAGGACATCGCATGCCGCACCTCCGCCTCCGAGTCGAGATCCACGGCATCGATCGTCATAGTCGTATCGACATCGATCGCATCGCTGTCCGGCATCTTGAGGAGCACCGAGAGATCCCCCTTCGCGAGCTCGACGGCGTTCCTCGCCTGGATCGCGGCGAGCCGCGTGTTCGAGAATCGAACGCGCGCCTTGAGCACGTCGGCCCGCGTGGCGGAGCCGACCTCGAGGAGCGCCTCGGTGCGCTCGAGGTTTCTTTTCGCTGACTCGGAGCTCTCTTGCTGCACCCTCAGGAGCATCTTGTTGCGAAGGAGATCGTAGTACGCGCGGATGACGTTTGCCGTAATGACGTCCTTGCGATACTTGAGATCCTCGCGCGCGGCGTCCCGGCTCGACATCGACGATCGCACGCGACTGATGTTTCCCCCGCCGTCGTAGAGCTGGATATCCGAGGACATCCTGAAGGAGTAGTCCTCGTAGTCAAACCCGTCACGCTGGACGGGTCGTCCCGAGGCATCGAACTGCACCGAAGAGGGTCCGTAGAAACGGTGCCCCGTCGCGAAATCGAGGGAGAAGCCCGGCAGGAGCCTCCCATAGCTCAGGAGGAGGCCGCTTTCGGCCTTCCGGTAGCTTTCTCCCGCAATCGCGATATCGGGGTTTTCCTTCTGAGCGATCGAGATACATTGCTCGAGGCTGAAGACGCTCCCGGCAGCGGCGCATGGCGCCAGCGGCGCGAGACCGGAAAACACGAGCCCCGCGAGGACGACGCCCAGGACACCGAAACGGCTTTCCCGTTCATACATCGTACGTACCTTCCCTCTGATAGCGGATACTCTTGAAAAAGAATCGCCCGTATAGATACTAGTACGTCGGATACATTCCGGAGTTTCAAAATAGTGGCATCCGTCCGGGCAGCACGGATGCATTATGGCACATTTTCCCCTCTCGCTCCAGCCCGAAATCGCGCTGAAATCGTGCTCAAAAGGGAAATGCCCGGCCGGGGGTCGGGCATTCGAATATCATCTCCTGGAAAGGCTCCACGACTTATCCGCCATGGAGCTTGAATCTGATCGGAATCGCGACGCGCGCCTTGACTGCAACCGTGCGCTGCTTGGCCGGTTTGAACAGGAACTGCTTCGCGGCCTCCCCGGCCGACTTCTCCATGGCGGGGGTCACGTCCGACTGGATCACGGAAACCTGAATCACCTTCCCGTCGATTCCGACGAGCACGTTGAGAAGCACCGTCCCCTCGATACCCGCCTGGCGGGCAAGGTCCGGGTATTTCGGATTGACGAACTTGATGAGCACCGGCGCCTCGTCGAACGCGTAGAACTCCTGCGCCGTCTCGGAGGGCGGAGGAGGCGGAGGCAACGCGTCGAGGTTTTCGAAACTCGTCGGAGCGATGTCCCCCGCATCGGCGTCCGCCTCTTCACCCTCGGCCGCTTCGATCGGAACGACGGGTGCGGCCACCTCTTTCGGCGGCGGCGGGAGCTCGAACGACGTTGGAAGCTCGACCGCCTGAAAGTACTGCTCGCGCAGAACGTACGGTTTGAACGTGAACGTCGGCGTGAAGTAAAACATGAGGAAATGGACCACGAGCACGACATACAGCGAGTTGCGCACGTACCTGTTGTACTTGTTCTTGAATTCCTGATTTGCAACAGCTACAAGGGCCACGCTGATTCCCCTTTGCGATTAAGGTGTCAACTCGTATAAGGAGGTGAACGTCACGTTGATGGCGCTAGCATCTTTCAGCTGGTCCATGATATCGGAGACGAGCTTGTACTTCGCCCGTTCATCGACGTTGAAAGCGACGATGATGTTCCGGTTCTCCTCGAGCACGCTCGAGATGATTCCCTGGATATGCTCGATCCGCACGAGCTTATCGTTGATGCTGATCCGGCTGAACCGGTCCGCCCAGATATGTTCGATTTGCTGGCGCTGCGTATCGGTGCCCGACTTCGCCCTCGGGAGCTTGATCGGAAGCCCCTCCTCCATCTTAAAGATACTCGTCACCATGAAAAAGAGAAGGAGGTTGAATATGATGTCTGCCATCGAGGCGGTCGGAATCTCGTTCTTGACCTTAATGCGTCTCTTGATCTTCAAGGAGAATTCCTTCCTTTATGCTTTCGGCGTCCCCGTTTTCAGCGAGATGCGAGTCGCTTTGGCGAGCCGGAGCTCATCGAGAACGTCGATCATGACTCCGTAATTGGCATCCGGGTGCGTTTCGATAACGATCACGAGCTTATCGTTCGCCATGAGCTTCTCCTCTATGATCTGCCTCAACCGAGGGAGCTGAACCGGTCCGCTTTCCTTCGTCGTTATCGAGCCGTCGGCGAGAATCGTAATATGGAACACCGATTCCTGTTTCAGCTTCACTACCTTCGAATCCTTGGCCGGCAAGGTCATCGGAAGCCCCTTCTCCACCGCCATCGTCGTCGTAACGAGGAAAAAGATGAGGAGAAGGAAAATGATGTCCGATAGGGATGCCGCTGGAATAGTCGGTTCCAGCTTCGTTCTTTTGATCGCCATTGCAATCCCCCGCCCGGTTACTTCTTATTATTGAGCTCCACGAGTTCGTTTACGAGGTTCGCCGAAGCCTCTTCCATCTCGAGAACGAATCGCTCGATCTGCGACACGAAGAACGCGTGCCCGATGCTCGCCGGAATAGCGATCGTAAGGCCAGCGATCGTCGTGATCAACGCCTCCTGGATACCGGATGCGACGATCTTCGCGCTCACCTGTTCCGACGCCGCGATAGCGGCGAACGCGTTCATCATCCCCGATACCGTTCCGAGGAAGCCCAACATCGGCGCAACGGTCGAAACGGTCGCGAGCGCCACGAGCCCGCGTTCCAAGAACGATGTCTCGATAGAGCCCGCCGTCTCGATCGCTTCCTTCACCGCATCGGGACCCTGCCCGGCGCGGAGCAATCCCGAATGTATGACCGCCGCGATCGGCCCGCGCGTCTGCTCGCATACCTTGAGCGCCGCATCGACGCCCTCGCCGCGCAGCGCCTGGCTCACATTGTTCATGAGGTTCTTGACATCGACGCGTGCGCGTGAAAGCGTAAAAAGCCTCTCGATAATGAACGCGAGGGCGACGATCGAGCATGCAAGGAGCGGATGCATGAATACGCCGCCCCTCACGTAGAAATCACCGAGGCCGCTGTAACGGATATTGTAGAACCAGCCGAGGCGCGCGTGCTCCCGCATATCGTCGATCTTCTTCGAGACGCTCATCGAATCGCTCTTCGCCATGCCGAGCGAATCCTGTCCCGATACGGCTGTCTGCGTCGTCGCTGGCGAGGCCGTTCCTCCGGACTCCTGCGAATTGGCGGTTGCCATCGCGAAGCACAGGACGACGGCGAGAATCAAGAGAACAAATACGCTGGACGTCGAACGGTTCTTCTGTGCCATACCACGCGCTCCTCCTGCATCTGTTGACGGTTAGTTAATGGATCTCGATCCGGTGGATCATCCGCGCATGACGTGGGCAGCAAGCCTGATAAGAGCGGACATGATCCTCATTGTTCCCAATCCCATGCGCCCCCCCGGTTGATAATGTGAGCAAAATACTCGATGCACACCCCCTTGTCAACCCCAAAATTCTTCATCCCGTGCGCATGCCGGAACGCTCCGTGCGGCGCACAGAAAGCCTATTCCGGCCCGCCCTTCGTCATGTCCTCCGACGAGCCTACGAGATGGTAGGCCCCGATTCCATCCTTGTCGAGAAACAGGAACCTGAGCCCCTGAGCGACCGTCATCCCCTTGTCGTCGACGAGAATCGGGTCTCCCCTGACATTGTAGCCCCATACTTCGAAGGACCCCACGTCGCTCCCGACCAATCCTCTCGTGGCGCGCTGCTTCTCCGGCGAGACGATGAGCGGGCGCACGTCCTTCACCTGCTTGGGGCTCGAGAATGACGAGTATGAATCGTCCACAATCTTGTAGTCGGTCATCACCTTATCAATGCCTTCGTACAGATCCTCCCGGTTGTGGGGAAGGGGTTTGTTGATGATATCGTTGGGAGGTCCGAGCCGGATGTATATGAACCCCCGGTCGGTGAGGGCGCCCCGCGTGAAATCACCGAAATGCTCATCCGCATACCTCACGCGAGCGACGAACTTGTTGTACGTCTCGTTTACCGCAGTCTGCGGTGTCGGATCGAGCTTTTTCCAGAAGCTCTTCATGTACGCTTCCTGCTCACCGAGAGTCATCTGCTCGAACTCTCTGAATTCCTTATTGTGCAGTAGAATACGCGCCTCGACGAGGATATCACGCATGGGCTTCTGCCAGTTGAGAAGCTCCCACACAACGGTGAAATCCTTCCCCGCCGCCGCATACGACCCGGCGTCCGTTCTGGCCTCGACCGCGACCCGGTACGATCCCGCGGAGTACGTCGAGAGATCGACGGTTTTCAGGAATGCGCTCCGGTTCCCCCGGACCGGAACCTTGAAGAGCTCATCCCCCATCGTCTCGCCCGTCTCCTTGTTCAGCACGAGATGCACGGTGAGCGAATCCGCGGTCACCGGTTCCGGAAGCGTCGCCTGCACGTAGACGCTCAGGGTATCCTTCCGCAGGCCATATATCTGCATCGGGTTGGGGATGAACCGTCCGTTGCGATCGAATCCCCAGACGAGGATCGGATCGGCGAGCGCGAGAGCGTCCGGCGGGAATTCCTGAACCTCGATCGCCGCATCCTTTACCGTCGAGGAGAGGTAGCTCCGGTGAATGAGTCCAAGGAGGGTTCTTTTCCTGCGCTGAAGATCCTCCACCTTGACGGTGAGGCGATACCTGCCCGGATCGACGGAACAGGAATCGATAGCGTACAGAAACGCCGAGAGGTCTTTCACCAGCGGCATCGCATCCCGCGTGTCTTTCAGCTGGAACGTCTTCTTATGTATGACGGTGTCCTTGGACTGGATGGTCACGGAGAATCGCACGAGGGCCGTGTAGGTGCCGGCCTCATCGATGTACCGGAGCTCTTTCGTGGGGACGGCGATCTGCAGAAGCTGCAGGGTGCCCTGAGGGCCCGCGGGAAGAGACGCGATGTCGAGATAGAATTCGAAGTCCCCTTCGCCCCGGATCGATTCGCACCTAGCTTCATGCGCCGGAACGAGCAGCAGCGCCGACAGCATGGCGACGAGAGCCCACACGCGCAACCGTAAGCGGAACTCGAGAAACACGCGATTCCTCAGTAGCTGAAGTTCAAGCTGAACCGATGGCTCGTACCGAGATACCCGAGATCTTCCCAGGAATAATCCAGACCGATATCGGAGGTCTGGCTCGTATCGAGCCTGAAACCGACGCCCCAAGCCAACTTCTGGGTATCATACCCGATGTTGTAACCCGACCGCAACATGAAGAACTGGTTGAAGCTGTACTCCATCCCGACGTTCATGCGCTCCTTGTTGTCGACCGGGTGAGAGAACTCGCCGCTCGCCATGAGCGCGTGCGCTCCGCTCCGGTACGCATCGACCGCGAGACCGACCTTGAACAGGGTCGGGAGCTTCGAGGCACGATCGTCGAAATCGACTTCGCCGCCGAGGCTCTGGACCATCATGCCGAGCCGCATACCCTGGATACCGATACGGTAGATAAGCCCGAAATCGAACGCGAGCGACTCAACGCTCTTGTCGGCGAGACCCATGTGGATGAAGTGAGTCGTGATGCCCGCCGAGAAGCGGTCGGTAAAGAACGTCGCGTAGGAGAGACCGAACGACATGTCTCCGGCGTCGAAGTAGCGCTTCGTGCCCTGGGGCATGTATATCGTCCTCTCTTCCTGGGGGTCCATCGTAAGCGCCCGCGCGCTGATACCGAACGTTCCCGGCAGATAGGGCGTGCTGAAGACGGCTCCCACAAAATAGACGGCGACATCGGCCGGCCACACGACCGTGTTCATTGTCACCTGCGTGCGCGGCTGTTCGACCATCCCGGCGGGGTTCCAGTACAGTGCCGTCGCATCGCTGGAGACGGCCGTGAACGCGCTTCCCATCCCCGCCGCCCGCGCCGACACGCCGATCTTAAGGAACTGCGCCGAGTACGTGCCTACCTTTTCGAAGGGTTTGGTCGACGCCGCCGCCAAACCGGGGATCAGGGTCAACATCACGATCCCCATAAGTATCCTGCACTTCATCACACGACCTCCTCGAAGAGAACGTTCATCGCAAGTCTTCATCGAATCACAACAAACTTTCCGATGGCTCTCGAGAACTTGCTGTCCTCGGGCTCGACGGCAAACAAATACACACCGCTTGTGACATCCTGTCCGTTCCGCGAGACGAGATCCCACGCAAGGGTTCCATTTCCCGTGCTCCCGTCATGGAAGAGCACATGGACGAGATCCCCCGAGACCGAATAGATCCTCACGGTCGAGCGGCACCGCGGCAAGTTCCTGAACTCGACCTTGATGCCGGTCGGATCATCCTGGTTCGGTTCGAGTTTCCACGGATCCATTGTTCGGGTCGTGGCGGGGTTCGGAACGACGTACACCTCTTTTTCCTGGTACGTCTCGGCCGGCTGCGCATCGGAGAGCGGCGTTATGTAGTTGAAGTTCGACGACGGATCGCCGTAGTATCCGACCTTGACCGCCACCCCCCCCGAAAGCACGGGGTCGTACGCCGTCACGGCGTAGAAGTAATGCATCCCGTTGTGGACGTTCGTATCGACGTATTTGTAGTACCGCAAGCCCCCCTGGAATCCGAGGTTGGACCGGGCAAGCGCCTCGAGCGTGTCGCATTCGAGCTGGCCCAGACCGGGCGGGCACGGAGCCTTGTCCATCGGGTAGTAATAAATGTTCTGTTCGAAGTACGCGATGTAGGCATCTTTATTGGGGAGATTGCTGAGCGGCTCGTACTCCCAGCCATCCGGGTAGGACTTCTTGAAATCGATATCCGGCAGCACCCCGTTCACGAGGTCGCGCTCCTCGATGAGCTGCCAGAGCTCGCGGCTCGGACCCGAAAGGACCGAGGTGCCGAGCGGCCGCCTCCACCCATCCGCGCGCCAGATCCGGTAGCCCTCGAAGTCATACTCGAGCGTGCTCACGTCGGGCGTCACCTCGCTGAAGTTGTCCCACAGGAGCGTCACCTTGTGATCTCCCGGGAGGAGCCTCATGGCAGGCGGCGGAGGCGCGGAACCGACGAGCCAATGCACCTGCGTTTCCTTCCCGGAGATGCCGGTCTGAAAGTCACTGAACGTCGCGCCCCCCTTCGGGCAAAACGGGTCGTCCCAGAGGGCGAGCTCCGCCCTGCAGTCCGCGTTGATCCAGATGATCTCGCCTCTCGCCGCGGACAACGGCGGCGGTTCGGGCACAACGCATGAATCGGGGATGATGGCGGTCACGGGGCCGGGAACCGGCGTCTCGCGCCCATCGACGCCGGTGAGGGGATTTCCATCTATGTCGAACCAGCCGCCCGCATAGGTGAGCGCCGCGCTCGCCGCGCTCT